>Ga0114999_10002526_pt1 | contig 23905 bp, 24 predicted proteins | sample ArcticOcean_MG_C_3_FD_89820 | JGI IMG/M metagenome (GOLD analysis project Ga0114999, IMG submission 89820) | Marine microbial communities from western Arctic Ocean - ArcticOcean_MG_CB8_126 | ecosystem: Environmental > Aquatic > Marine > Oceanic | place: Arctic Ocean: Canada Basin | collected...
AACGGTCATCAAAACCGGCGACCCGGTGGTGATAGACATGGGCTGCATCTACCAAGGTTATTGCAGCGATCTAACCCGAACAATCTTCGTCGGCGAGCCCGATGAACGGTTCCGCGACGTGTACAATATCGTCCTTCGCGCGCAGCTTCACGCCGAACGTGAAGTGAGGGCGAGCATGACTGGCGAGGAGACTGACGCACTGGCCCGAGCCGTCATCGCTGAAGCGGGTCACGGCGACCATTTCGGGCACAGCCTGGGTCACGGGGTGGGCCTCGAGGTGCACGAACACCCCTGGGTCGGGCCCAGAGCCACGAACGCCCTGGGGAACGGTATGGTCTTCACCGTCGAGCCGGGAATATACATCTCGGGCTGGGGTGGGGTACGCATAGAAGACATGGCGGTAATGGAAGGCGGCAAGGCCCGCATTCTCAGTACCGCTTCGAAACTGAGTTTTTAACTGGAGTCATCGGATGGCAATTAGCTACGGAGACCTGAAAAAGGGCATGGCCATCGACCTGGACGGCGAACCGCACGTCGTGGTCGATTACGAGCGCTCCAAAATGCAGCAGCGCGCGCCCACCATGCGCATACGGCTCAAGGGCATACGTACCGGCAAGGTCATCGACAAGACGTTCAGTGGCTACGACGTCAAGCTGGAAACCGCGGAGGTAGAGCGGCGTAATGCCCAGTACATCTACCGCGAGGACGACCTGTACTACTTCATGGACTCCGAGTCCTTCCAGCAGTTCCCTCTCAGCACCGGACAACTGGGTGACGCCACCAAATTCCTCGTCGAGCAAGTCGAGGTCGAACTGGTCCTGCACGAAGGCACACCCATCGCAGTCGACCTGCCCATCGCAGTCGACCTGAAAATCGCCGAAACCGGCCCCTCGTTCAAGGGCGACACAGCGCAGGGCGGCAGCAAACCGGCGACGCTTGAGACGGGCCTGGTCGTGAATATTCCACTCTTCGTAGACCAGGGGGAGACCGTGAAGGTCGACACCCGCAGCGGAGAGTACCTGTCCCGGGTCTGAAACTATGACGGCGACGCGGGTACACCCGGTCTCCGAGGTCACCGGCTATCTGCGCGACCTGATGTCTGCCGACCCCGTCGTTTCCGACATATGGGTCAGTGGAGAGGTGTCCAACCTCGCCCGACCAGGGTCAGGGCACGCCTACTTCAGCCTCCGCGACGATAGTGCGACGTTGCGCTGCGCCATGTTCAAGTACTCGGGCACCGGCGCGGATCTGCTCGACAACGGCTCGGCCATAATCGCCCACGGCAAGGTCTCTATTTACCCGGCCCGGGGCGAACTGCAACTCGTCGTAGACATGGTGCAGCCAGAGGGCGTCGGCGAACTCCAACTGCGCTTTGAAGAACTCAAGGCCCGCCTGGAGCGAGAAGGACTGTTCGACCAGTCCCGCAAGCGGTCCATCCCCCGGTTCCCTCAAAAAGTGGCCGTCGTCACCTCACCAACAGGGGCCGTTTGGCACGACATTCAAAACGTCATCGGCCGTCGCTACCCCCTGGTCGAGCTACTGCTCGCGCCCACCCCGGTGCAGGGTGACGCCGCTGCCGCCGGGATCGCGGAGGCTTTGGGAGCCGTCGGTGACAGGGGCGACGTTGACGTGGTCATCCTAGCCAGGGGCGGCGGGTCGGCCGAAGACCTGTGGCCGTTCAATGAAGAGGCCGTCGCCCGCGCCGTCTTCTCCTGTGCCGTGCCGGTAATAAGCGCCGTAGGCCACGAGACCGATGTGTCCATTTCCGACTGGGTGGCCGACGTTCGCGCCCCCACCCCGTCCGCGGCCGCCGAGATGGTCGTCCCGGACCTGGCCGAGATAATGTCCTCCGTCGCAGCGATGATCAGGGCCGCCGACAGCGCCGTGGCCGGAGCCGTGCGCGCTGCCGGGTCCGACCTGGAAGCGCTGGACGCTCGCATGGCCCGGTCCATCCCGGACATGGACTCAATGCGCATGCGCATTGATGAACTGCTCCGTGCCTCTGCCGCTCACCTGCGGTCGGCCGTAAGCTCCTCAAACCTGCATGTTGAGGGCCTCAAGGCCCGGCTGGAGACCTTGAGCCCGGTCGGTACCCTGTCACGAGGATACGCAATAGTTCAAGCGGGCCCCGACGCCACAGTCGTCAGTGACGCCTCCGACCTGACGCCGGGAGACACGGCCTTGGTAACCCTGGCACGAGGCGCATTTAAAGCAAAAGTTGTATCCCTCGCGGAGCCAAAGTAATGACGAAAGAGACCAAGCCGAAAAAAGAACGAGCCGCAAAACCTCCCGAGTCGTTTGAAGACGCACTGAAAACGCTTGAAGAGACTGTACAGCGCTTGGAATCCGGCGGTCTATCCCTGGACGAGTCTGCCAGGCTATACGAAGAGGGTGTCAAACTCGCCCGCTTCTGTAGTGAGCGCATCGCAGCGGCAGAACTAAAGATCACCAAAATCAGAACAGCCTACGGCGAGCAGATGCGGTTCATGGACGAGAGCGAGCCCGAGGAATCTGAGGACCACGAAAAACCCTCGTGACCAGGGCCGACTTCCACATACATACCGAGTACTCCCCCGACTCCGTTATGCCCGTACGCTCCCTCGTGCGTCGTTGCCAGTCGCAGGGTCTTGGCCTGATCGCCGTCACCGATCACAACTCGATTGAGGGTGGCCTCAGGGCCCGCGAAATGGCCGACTTCCCGGTAATAATCGGCGAAGAGGTGACCACCGCCGACGGCGAACTGACCGGGCTGTTCCTGACGGAACCCATACCTCGTGGTTTATCGGCCACCGAGACCGCACGGCGCATTAAGGACCAGGGAGGGCTTGTCTCAATACCGCATCCGTTCGACGTGTTCAGGCGCAACGTAATTACTCCAAATGCGCTGGCTGAAGTCGTCAAACTGGCCGATATTATCGAAGGGTTCAATGCCCGCAACACGTTCAAATCTACCAATGCGAAGGCCAAAGAGCTTGCGGCCTCAGTCGGACTCCCGATGACCGCCGTTACCGACTCGCACACCGCGATGGAGGTGGGCCGGACGTACACCGAACTCACGATAGACGAGGTCACACCCCAGGCTCTTTTGTCTGCCATTGCGTCGGCCCAACTGGTCGAGCGCCCGATCACGCCGCTCATACACTTCCTCACCACCATGGCAAAGGTGCGTAAGCGCCTGTTTTGACCTTGCGCTTTAACGTGTTCAAGTAGGTATGCAGAACTTTCTCAAGCGCGGTCCCGGTCGAGGCCCTGGGATGAGCTTTCCTGGTGCGGGGGGGCAACCCAACCTCACGTATGCCCTTATCGCGATCAACGTGGTCCTGCTGTTGGCCATGGAAGTGGCCGGCGGCTCTACAGACACTGGGGTCCTCGTCGACTTCGGCGCCATGTACGGGCCCAAGATAGCCGAGGGCGACTACTGGCGCCTGTTCACCGCTATGTTCCTGCATGTCGGGTTTATGCACCTGGCGTTCAATGCCTTCGGGCTGTTTATTTTTGGGCGCATGGTGGAAGGGGTCTTCGGCCCGTACCGATTCGCCCTTCTGTATGTGCTTTCCGGCCTGTTCGGCAGCGTCACCTCGTACTTGATCGGCCCGGACGCTATCGCGGCCGGTGCCAGTGGCGCGTTGTTCGGCATTATCGGGGTGATGGCGGCGTACTTTGCGGTTCAGCGCAAGGTGCTGGGGAAGGCGGCCCAGCAAAATCTCTACGGGTTGCTCGGCCTGGCGGCCATAAACGTGGTTTTCGGACTGCTTTCGCCGGGCATCGACAACTGGGCACACCTGGGGGGCTTTGCTGCCGGGTTTGGGCTTGGATATGCCCTGACGCCCGAATACGATGTCGTCCGATCGATGACCGGTCGGCCCATGGGCATGACCGAGCGCGCCGGGGAGCAGGCGAAGAGGCTGTGGGTCGTCGGGCTGGCTATTCTCGTACTGGTGCTAGGGGTGTGGGCAGGCAACGCGTCGCTGTAGGATAGCGTGGCCGTTCGTGTACGTGACGCCGAGTAGTTGGCGGAGCGATCACGGATCTGGTGCCGGCCACAAGACACCGAGATGTTCAGACCAGATAGTCCGCGAGTTTATTGCTGGTCCAAATCAATAGCGAATCCTGACACAATGGGGCCTGCTGAGATGGCCTGTTCAACTTTCGTTTTCGCAGGAGATGAGCCATGACCGACGCGCTCGACCGGATAGAAGCCAGAACCCCGAAGTCCAGAGCGATCTATGAGCGTTCAAGCGAGGTGTTGGCCCAGGAGATTGTGGACACGGTCACCATGCCGTACCCGGTCTACATCGAGTCGGCGAAGGGGTCGCAGCTGACCGACGTAGACGGCAACGAATACATCGACCTGGTGGGCGGTTTCGGTCCCCATGTGCTGGGGCACGCCCCCGACGTGGTGGTCGAAGCGCTGCAAAAAGCTGTAACAGGCGGCGTCCAGTTCGGCCTGCACAACCCCTACCAGGAGCCATTGGCCAGGCTCATCGTCGACGCGGTGGCCTGCGCCGAAAAGGTCATGTTCTGCAACAGCGGGACCGAGGCCAGTATGTACGCCATCCGAGCCGCACGAGCGTTCTCTGGTCGGACGAAGATCGCTATGTTCGAGGGCGGCTTCCACGGCGCTCACGACTACGTTATGGGCAAGGTGGATACGTCCAGCCCGGTCGATGCTCCCACGTCGTACCCGATGGGCGACGGCATTCCCGCCGAGACCCGCTCCACCATGATGATGCTGCCGTACATGAACGACGCGGCGTTTGATCTTATCCGCGAGCACAAGAACGAACTGGCGCTCGTTATGATCGAGCCGGTGCAGGGCTCTCACCCCCGGTTGGACGCCGGTGAGTTCCTCGGCAAACTCGTTGAGGTTTGCCGAGAGGCCGGGGTGCTGATTCTCTTCGACGAGGTAATTACCGGCTTTCGGCTGGCGTTTGGCGGGGCGCAGGAGTTCTTCGGGGCCACCCCCGACATGGCCATTTACGGCAAGGCCCCCGGCGGCGGCATGCCCCTGGGGGTGATCGCCGGGCGGGGCGACATTATGAGCGTGTTCACCCGACAGTTCGACATTTACGACGACGCCGGTGCCGGTGGGGCGAGCATTTTCACCGCAGGGACGTTCAGCGGTAACCCCATGACTATGGCGGCGGGTACCGCGGCCATTACCTACATGCGCGACAACCCGGACATGTACCGGCACATAGCAGAGATGGGCGCCCGGTTGGCGGACGGCGTTAACTCCTTTTGCCAGGCCGAGGAGATCCCGGCTCTCATGTCCAGTGCGCTCTCGATGTTCTTTTTCCGTATGCAACCGGGTGGCAAGATCGACTCGGTCAGGGACATCGACGGCTCATTGAAGGAGGCCGACGACATGTTCCTGGCCAACCTGCTGGAGCGGGGAGTGGTCATGGCTCCCATGCATATTGGCTACATCGGAGCGACACATACGCCCGAGGACATCGACGCAGCGGTTGCCGCGATCACCGAGTCGCTGGCAGAGGTCCGCAGCGCCGGGCTTATTTAGCTCGTAAAATGCTGCGTCTTGGCTGGTTGACCACGGGCCGGGGTCCGGGATCACGGGGTTTTTTCGAGGTAGTTCACGGGGCGATTGAGTCTGGGACCCTGGACGCTAATATCGAGTACGTCTTTAGCAACCGGGAGCGGGGCGAGGGCGAGGGCAGTGATGCGCTTTTCGACCGTGTCACCGGGCTCGGCGTCCCGCTGGTCACTGTGTCGTCCAGGCGCTTCCGGAGAGAGCACGGCGGCGGCTCGTGGGCCGGGCACCGGGAGGCCTTCCACGCCGAAGCCATGCGGCTTTTCGCCGATTTCGAGGTCGACGCCTGCGTGTTGGCTGGCTACATGCTCATTGTCAGCGACGAGATGTCCCGCCGCCTCAATTTGCTAAATTTGCACCCGGCGCTGCCGGACGGCCCGGAGGGGACGTGGCAGGAAGTGATTTGGGATCTGATTGCCAGCAAATCCGATAGGACCGGCGTCATGGTGCATGTCGCCACCGAGGTGCTGGACGGCGGACCGGTGTTGGCCCACTGTGGCTACCCGATTAGGGGAGGCGACTACGACGCGCTGTGGGCCGACGCTGGCAATGTCCCTGACGGGGAATTGCACGAGCGCGGCGAGGAACAACCACTCTTTGCGGCCATACGACACGAGGGCATGCAGCGAGAGCGTCCGCTGCTATTGGAGACGTTACGCGCCCTGGCTTCCGGCAGGCTGCACATTGGCGACCGAAAGGTCACAGACGGGCGAGGCGAGGAGTTGCCGAACGGCCTGCGCCTCGACGCCGAGGTCGATGCGTACCTGAGTGCGCCCGGCCGAGTCTGAGTGCCGGGGCCAGCCTGGACCGGGCCAAGGCGGACGAGGAGAGAGTCGACTAGCCCCGCCCGACTTCGGGCGGGGCAGACAAGCAAGAGTTGCTAGGCGGTTTTTTGCTGCTCGACGGGCTCGTCCGACGCGATGGGATCGGCGGGCCGGAGGGTGGGCCTGAAGATCTCACCAGCTTCGTTGATCATCGAGACCGGTGACTCCCTGTGGATCGCCTCCGGGCCGACGACGCACTTGGTGACGCCTTTCATGCTTGGCAGCTCGTACATGGCGTCCAGCAAGGCGCTTTCGAGGATAGTTTTCAGACCTCTGGCCCCGGTCTTGTTCTGGATGGCCAGTTCGGCCGTTGCCTGCAGGGCGTCTGGGGTGAACTCCAGGGCCACGTCTTCCATGTTGAACAGGGTCTGGTACTGACGCACGAACGCGTTCTTGGGCTCGGTCAGGACGCGTACGAGGGCGTCGGTGTCCAGCGCCTCAAGGCCCACTACGATGGGCAGTCGGCCGACGAATTCGGGGATGAAGCCGTACTCGAGAAGGTCGTCGGAGCTGACCTCGGCGTACAGCTGCTCCAGGTTGACTTCCGGGGCCTCTTCGCCCTCGGCAGTGGCCCTGAAGCCCATGCGGAACTTGTCTTTGGCGACGCGCCGTTCGATGACCTCTTCCAGGCCCTCGAACGCACCGCCGCATATGAACAGGATGTTGTCTGTTTTTATCTGCAAAAAGTCCTGGTGGGGGTGCTTGCGTCCGCCCTGGGGCGGGACGTTGGCGACTGAGCCCTCGATGATTTTCAGCAGTGCCTGCTGCACACCCTCACCCGAAACGTCTCGGGTGATGGACAGGTTGGGGCTCTTGCGAGCGATCTTGTCGATTTCGTCGATGTAGATGATGCCCTGCTCGGCCCTGGTCACGTCGTAGTCGGCGGCGTGAATGAGCCGGAGCAATATGTTCTCTACGTCTTCACCGACGTAGCCAGCCTCAGTAAGAGAGGTGGCGTCGGCAATGGCGAAGGGGACGTCAAGAACCCTGGCAAGGGATTGAGCCAGCAGCGTCTTGCCCGAACCGGCGGGACCCAGCATGAGGACGTTGGCCTTCTGTACCTCGACGTCGTCTTGCTGCTGATTGGACCAGATGCGCTTGTAGTGGTTGTAGACGGCCACACTGAGGACCTTCTTGGCCTGGTGTTGGCCGACCACGTACTCGTCGAGTTTCTCCAGGAGCCACTTGGGGTTGAGGCCCTTAGACATCAGACCCGTGGATTCAGAAGTGGGTGCCGGGCTTTCCTCGGAGATGATCTGCTCGCAGAGCGTCACACACTCGTCGCATATGAAGACCCGGTCGGGTCCGGCGATCAGGCGTTTTACCTGGGCCTGGGCCTTTCCGCAGAAAGAACACTGATAGTTGGCTGAGCTGCCGCGGGTTGAGGTGGCCATAACCCTCCGGATCTATACGTAAATTACAAACTGTTGGTCGGTCGTGGGCGCGCTCTGGGCGTTAGTCGGACTTTTTGTCCTTTTTGTCCTCTTTGCTCTCTTCGCCGGAAGATGTCAGGACTTCGTCGATGAGTCCGTACTCCTGGGCCTGTTCGGATGTCAGGTAGTAGTCCCTGTCGGTGTCCCGCGCGATCTTGTCGTACGGCTGACCCGAGTGCTTGGAAATTATGAGACGCATCTTGTCTTGCAGCCGCAGGATTTCACGGGCCGCGATGTCGATGTCGGAGGCCTGTCCTTGAGCGCCGGACAGGGGCTGGTGCATGTGAATGGTCGAGTTGGGCAGCGCATAGCGCTTGCCCGGTGTACCGGCCGTGAGCAGCACGGTGGCCATGCTGGCGGCGAGGCCGACGCAGATGGTCGAGACGTCTGGCCGAATGAGGTGCATGGTGTCGTAGATGGCCAACCCCGCGTGGATTACTCCCCCGGGGGAGTTGACGTACAGGCTGATGTCCCGCTCCGGGTCCTCGCGGTCGAGGTACAGGAGCTGAGCCATGATGGTGTTGGCCACCTGGTCGTTTATGGGCGTTCCGAGGAAGATGATTCGCTCTTTAAGAAGTAGCGAATAGATGTCGAACGCGCGCTCTCCACGAGAGCCCGTTTCGATGACCATGGGGATCATGCCTTGGGGGGAAATCATGCCCTCGGGCGAAACCAAGTTACTCGTCATTCCTGTGAGCCTTTCTTTTTGCCAGTGGCCTTGGGGGTCTTTTTGGCGCTGGCCGGTTTTTTCTTTTCCGGCGCCGGGGTGTCACTTTTCACTTCGGCAGATTCACCGGCTGACGTGGCATCGGTGCCGACAATTTCTACCAGTCGCTCGACCGCGTTTTCGAACTGGAGGTTCCTGCGCATGGAGGCGACCGCCTCGTCGGAGTCTAGGTCGACCTGCCCGACCTGTTCGGCCGGTACAGTCGCTTTGAGCGATTGCAGCTTCTCGGTCAACTCATCGTCGGAGACTTCTATGGACTCCGCCTCGACCAGTGATTGCAGGACGTACGTGCGCTCAAGGCGTTCCATTGAGGCAATACGGGTCTCTTCGCGGAACTCTTCCCGGGTTTTCCCCGCGTAGCGCAGGTAGTCGTCCAGGCCGACGTTCATGCGCTGCAGCGCCTGCTGGCGGTCGCCGATTATGTGGTCTATTTCGTGGTCGACCAGCAGTTCGGGTATCTCCAGGTCGGCGGACTCGGTGAGGGCGGCCAGTGCGGCCTCTCTGAACGTGGCGTTGTCGCTGCGCTCGGCCTCTGTTTCGAGGTCGTCCTGTATCGACTGCTGAAGTGCGGCCAGGTCGTCGTAGCCTTCGCCCACACCCTTGGCGAACTCGTCGTCGAGGTCTGGAATTATCCGCTCTTTAATTTCACTGATGGTGGCCGTGAACGAGGCCTCTTTACCGGCCACGTTCTCGCCTTCGGCCGTGGACTCGTAATCGTCGGGGATCATCAGCTTGAAATTCTTGGGCTTGCCCTTGGAAATGCGTGTCAATTTTTTTGACAGGCCGGGCACGACCGTGTCGTGCTCGTCTTCGAGGACGAGCACGCCGCTCTTTTGGTCCATCAGCACATTGCCGTCGACGGTTGCCTCGATATCGGCAGTGATCATGTCGCCGGACTTGGTGGCCCGCTCTACGGGCTCCCAGGTGGCGAGACCCTGGCGGATCTGCTCCAGCCTCTCATCGATCTGGTCGGCGGTGACTTCGGTGGTTTCGCGCTCTACTCGGAGCTTCGAATAGTCGTTCAGATCAACGGTGGGCGAGAGAGGAATGGTCGCCTCGATCTGCACAGGGTCCAGACCCTTGAGGTCGATTCGGGGCAGCCCTCCGGCGTCGATGTCGCTCTCTTCGATGGCCTTGGACGTGACATCCGAGACCATGTACTCAATTACGTCATTGATGAGGTACTCGCGGCCGAATGCCCTCTCAATGATGCTCCGTGGCGCCTTGCCCTTGCGGAAGCCGGGTATGTTGGCTTTTTGCACGATTCGGCGGTACGCGCGATTCAGGTAGGGTTCCAGGTCGTCGTCGTCCAACTCGATCTCAATGATCGTTTGGCGCGCGGCTTCCTCTTGCTGGGTAACCTTCAAATTGGGCTCCGTGGCTTGTTGGTGGCGAAAATATCAACTCCAAAAGAACCTGCGAGAGCAACGGGAGTTGAACGAGCGAAACTAAGCCAATTATAGCACGCGAGCCCTCGCCAAATTGTCCCGTGCAGGCCCCCAAAGTGGAGTGGCGACGGGCTCGCTGGGGGTCGGAGACGACATGCGGGTCGTTTTTGGTTCTGGCCCCGAGTTTGGCCCAGGCTCCGTTAAGAGGGCTTGCCGAAGGCCGGTTCGCCGGTGAAGCCGAGCACACTCTCGACCCAGGCAGCGATGCTGAGCAGCCGGTGATCGTCCATGGGTGCGCCGATTATCTGCACCCCTAGGGGTAGCCCGTCCGGCGTAATACCCGATGGCAGGCTGACTGACGGCAGGCCGGACGTGGTTATGGGCGCCTGCCAGCGCGGGTCCCCGGTCGTTTCTTTGTCAGGAGCGCCAAACTCCTTGGTAGTAGATGTCAGCACGACGTCGAAAGGACTCATGGCCTCAACGAGCTTATTGCGGAAGGCTCTGCGTATCCGCTCTGCCTGCACGTAGGTGACCGAGGGGGTGAGGATGCCGATTTCAACGGTTCGCCGTACGTCTGCGGCGTAGTCACCGGGCCGCTCGGCGAACAGGCGCTCGTGCACTGCGGCCGCGTTGACGTTCATGACGGTGCGGTGGGCCGCTTGCAGTACGTCCATGTCGTAGTCGACTGAGACGTTGCCCACTTGCGCCCCGGCGTCAGTCAGCTTACCGGCGACCCCCTCTATATGGGCGAGTACGTCGCTTTCGCAGCGCTCCAGAAAGAAAGTCCGCAGCAGGCCGATTTTGAGCGGCTTGCCCTTTCCCAGGGTTGGGGGTGTAGGTGCCAAGTCGGCAGAGAACGGGTCGTCGGGGTCGTGGCCGGACAGCGCCGAGAGCATGAGCGCGGCGTCGCCAACGGTGCGCGAGAAGGTGCCGAGAGTGTCGACCGACCACGAGACAGGTATAACGCCCCGGCGGCTGACTCTGCCCATCGACGGTTTCAGACCTACGACGCCGTTATAGGCGGCGGGCCGAAGCACCGAGCCAGCGGTCTGGGAGCCCATTGCCATTGGGAACACCCCGGCCGCCACGCCGACGGCCGACCCGGTACTGGAACCGCCGGGGGTGCGCTCGGCATGCCAGGGGTTCAGCGTTGCCGGAGGGTCGCCGCAGGCGAACTCGGTCGTTACCGTTTTGCCCATGATGACGGCCCCGGCTGCCTTCAGGTTGGCTATGGAGGCAGCGTCGCGCTCGGGCACGTTGTCGGCGAATATGGGGCTGCCGTAGGTCGTCAGTAACCCGGTCGTGTCGTAGATGTCCTTGATGCCCACAGGCACGCCGTGCAGGACGCCGGGGGCATCGCCCGAAGCAAGGGCACGGTCGCGTTCGCGGGCCTGGCGCATGGCGTATTCGGCGTCGAGGGTTGCCCACAGACCGAGGCGGGGCTCCAACGCGTCGGAGCGGTCAAGCAGGGCCTGCAGTAACTCGACAGAGGATAGCTCGCGGGCCCCGATGGCGGCTGCGACCTGGGCGACGGTCAGTTCGTGTGGCTCGGTGTTTGACATCGGCTTGGCTCCAATAGGCCCTATTTCGACCGTGTAACATTCGGCCGGAGACGACTATACATGCACCCATGCAACTGGGGGAGCCCATGTACGCTCATACGCTTGGGATGATGAGGAGAGATATAAATGCCGCCACTTACTCAGCCAGAGTTGGAAAAGTTCTTTACCACCGGCGCCAACATAATGAGGCTCTCGACGCTGTCGCCGAGCGGCCACCCTTATGTGGTGCCGGTGTGGTTCTGGTACGAAAAGGGTAAGTTCATGCTCGCCGCCCGTCGCCAGAACGAGTGGCTTAAGCACATCGACGCCGACGGACGGGTGGGCGCGTGCATCGACACTTCCGACGCGCCGTACGCCAGGGTGCTCATACAGGGAACTGCGTCAATTGTGGACCGGAGCTGGACGGGGCCGTGGGAGCCGTTGGCCGTTCGCTACGTCGGGTATGAGGCGGGGCACGCGTACTACGAAAAGACCAAGGCCGTGCCCAGGGTGCTGGTCAGCATAGACCCGGACAGCGTCATCTCGTGGTCGGGCTCGGACTGGCACCGCAAGTACAACGAGGACTTCGGCAAGCCCGGAGAGTAAGGCCCAGGCCCAAAGGAAAAAGTAGGGACCGGGTCTAAAACGTCAGCGACACTTTGACGACGGCGGCGTCGCGGGCGTCTGCTAGCTCAAAAGCCTCGTCGACACGCTCGATGGGCATGGCGTGGCTGACGATGGGTGCCATGTCGATGGCGCCGGACGCGATGTATTCGAGGGCCTTGTTCACCGCCGGGAGGCCATGTTCGTCTTGCGAACCGAAGGTCGAGTTCAGCGTTAGACGCCGGCGGAAGAAGGTGTCCCAGTCGAACGTCACCGGGGCCATGCCGGGGGGCAAGCCGAATGCCTGCACCCGGCCCCAGGTCTTCGCCATGGACATTGCCTGGTTCAGCGTCGCTTCGCTGCCTACCGCCTCGACCACGAGGTCGGCGCCCTTGCCGTCGGTCATGTCCAGTATCGCGTCGGTGGCCAGGTCGCCAGTCACGTCGATTGTCTCGTGCGCCCCGAAGGACTGCGCCAGCTCGCGGCGGGCCTTTACGGGTTCAATGGCGATTATGCGCTCCGCGCCCAGTCGCTTGAGCATGAAGTCGTGGAACAGCCCGGCCGAGCCCTGACCCAGCACGGCGACCGTGAGGCCTTTCACGTCGGGCAGGCGCTCGCAGGAAAATACAACCGTGGCGAGCTGCTGGGCCATGAGCAGGTGCGACTCGGATGCGCCCTGGGGCAATCGAGCCAGGTATCTGGGTTCCAAAAGCTGATACCCGGCGAAGGTCTTGGCGATACCGATGTTGGGAACCGTCAGCACCCGCTCTCCCGGCTTGAAGCCCGTTCCCCCGCCGTCGATCACCTCGCCCAGGCCCTCGTGGCCGGGGTGGCCGTGTGGCAGTGGGAAGTCAGACGCGTAGCCGGTGTAGCCCATGTAGACCACGTGCAGGTCGCTGCCGCATATAGAGGCCAGGCGCGTTTTGATCAGCACCTTGCCCGCCTCGGCCACAGGGGCGTCGATCTCCTCACAGCGGATGTCTCGCATGCCGTAGGCTTTTGCCGCCAGCATTTTTGTTGTAGCCGAGTCGGCACCACTGGATGTCAAAGTGTTACTTCTCCATGAGTCAGTATATGCCGCCGTGAAGCGGGAGTATCAACAACTCGCCAGCGCGCTCACCAGCCCTCGTGGCACGGCGCGATTACAGCGAGATGCATGGTCGGGCGACGGCCGCTGGTAACATTGCCAACCGAATCGCCACCACACAGATTGGGTCCTCCGAGTACTGGGGCCCACCGACTGGTGCCCATAGGGCAATTGAACAAGGGAGTCGCAACGTTGAGAAAATTCTGGCATGCAGGGATGGTCGTAACGAACCTGGAGAGCGCCATTGAGTTCTACACCAAGGGCCTGGGCCTGAACTTGATAGACACGCCCGTGGTCACCGGGGCCGGTATTAGCAGCCTGGTTGGCTATGAGAACTCCCACCTGAAGGAAGCTTTTCTCGGGACGGCGGAGCAAACGACGGTGATGGATTCGCCAACGCTCGCGCTCATCGAGTACGTGCACCCCGCTAGCAGCGAGAAGGTGACCCCCGAGCGAAACGCCATAGGCGCGGGACACGTCGGCTTTTTCGTGGATGACCTCGATGAGCTTTTTGCCCGGCTGGTGGATATGGGTGCTGGGACGCTTGGGCCCCCGACGACGATCAACGAAACTACCCGAGGCTGCTACCTGACCGACCCGGACGGCAACTGGATCGAACTGGTGGAAATAACATAAGAAGAATTAACGTAAGAAGAGATCCCGTAAGAGGCATTGGCCAGGCAATTTGACCTAGCCGGGCAGTCGAGTAGACGAGCAAGCGCGAGGGGGGAATTTGGTTACTGGTCACTGGCATAGCGGATTTGTGGTCGAGGATATGGACCGGTCCGTGCGGTTCTACACGGACGGGCTCGGCCTGTCGATGGTCCGCAGCTACCAAACCGATTCCACCCCTGCCGCACAGGTGCTGGGCTACGACAAAGTAGACGTAAAGGTCGCAGTGCTGGAGATGAAGGACGGCAGCGCCGTGGAGCTACTCCAGTATGTCGAGCCCCATACGCTGGCCAGGCAGATTTCCGAGCGCCACGTCATCGCATCGGCCCACCTCGCGATGCTGGTAGACGACGTTGCGGCCGTGCTGGAGAGAGTGGTTGAGTATGGCGGCACCAGGCGAAACGACCCCGCCGAGACCGAGCCTGGGACGATTCTCACTTATGCCCAGGACCCGGACGGCAACTGGCTGGAGTTCGCCCAGATAAAGGGGTAACGAGTCGGTGCTACGAGGCGCGGGCACTCTGTTAAATTGGAGTGCCTATGATGAACCCATTTTCTGAAGTTCTGCCCATCGACTCCGAGGTCGGCCCCGACGGCCACCTGTACATAGGCGGATGTGACGCCACCGAACTGGCAGACCGCTACGCTACGCCGCTTTACGTGTACGACGTGCACACCATGCGCACCATGTGCCGCGAGTTCGTACACCAGTTCGGTTCTCGCTACCCAAACTCCCGTGCCCTATATGCCTCAAAGGCCTACCTGGGTCCCGCCATGGCGCGTCTTGTGGCTGGCGAGGGCTTGGGTATGGACGTGGTGTCTGGCGGCGAACTGGCCGTCGCGCGCTCGGTCGACTTCCCGCCCGAGGACATCTTTTTCCACGGGAACAACAAGAGCCCCGACGAAGTGGCCGAAGCGCTGGATTACGGCATCGGCCGATTCGTCGTGGACAGCTTCCACGAACTGGAAATGGTGGGCGAAATGGCCCGGCAGCGCGGCGTGGTTCAGCCCGTCATGCTTCGCCTGTCGCCCAGCATAGACGCGCACACGCACGCCAAGACGACGACCGGCATTCTGGATACGAAGTTCGGCTTTCCCATTGAGACTGGCGATGCGGCCGAGGCCATTCGCAGGGCGCTGAAGACCAGCAACCTGGACCTGACCGGCATCCACATTCACCTGGGCTCTCCCATATTCGAACTCGAGCCCTATTCGCTGGGGATCGACACGGTGCTGACTTTCCTCGCCCCGTTTAGAGCAGAGGGGCTCGAATTGCGGGACTTCAGCCCCGGGGGCGGCTTCGCGGTGGGTTACGTCAGGGACCAGCTGCCGCCGCCCATCTCGGCGTACGCCGATTTCATCACCCGTGCCGTGAGAGATCGCAGTCGTGATCTTGGCTTCGCAGAGCCCCGGCTGCTGGTGGAACCGGGTCGGTCGATTGTGGCCCGGGCAGGTGTCGCCCTGTACACGGTCGGCGGGGTGAAGGACATTCCCGGCCTGCGCAAGTACGTGTCGGTAGACGGCGGCATGGGGGACAACATTCGCCCCGCCCTCTACGACGCCAGGTACGAGGCCATGCTGGCGAACCGGGTACCGGACGATCCCTCTGGCGGCGATTTGGAGCGCGTCCGCATCGTGGGCAAATACTGCGAGACCGGCGACATCCTGGTGAAAGAGGCCGACCTGCCGTCTCCTCGGACCGGGGACCTGGTTGCCATGCCAAGTTCCGGGGCCTACGGGATATCTATGGCCGGTAACTACAACATGAACCCGCGCCCCGCTGTGGTCATGGTTGAGGACGGCGAATCGAGGCTGGTCCGGCGCCGAGAGACCTACGACGACCTATTGTCCGTAGAAATGGACCCCGGCGCTTAAAGACATTGTCTGAGCCCCAGATTGTCTGAAACCCAGGCGGGACCGGAGAGCACGGTGATCGGTCACGAGAAGGTTCTCTCGTCGTTGGCCCGCGCCATTAAGCAGGGCAGAACGTCCCACGCCTATCTCATTACCGGCCCGGCGCACGTGGGCAAACTTGCCGTGGCCATGGTGTTGGCCCGGCACCTCAACTGCCTGGGCGACGAGTCACCGTGCGGCTCGTGCCAGCAGTGCGAGCGCATCGAACGACTGGTGCATGCGGATGTGAAAGTTGTGCCCGTAGACGCCGAGGGACAGCATCACGAAGACGGCAAGCCCAGGACGAGGATAACCATCGAGCAGGTCAGGGCGGTTTCTAAAGAAGCGTCGCTGCGCCCGTTCGAGGGCAGGCACCGGGTGTACATTTTCGAGGACGCCGACAGGCTCACCGAAGACGCGTCGAACGCCCTTCTCAAGACGCTGGAAGAGCCACCGGACCAGGTGGTTATTGTGCTGCTGGCCTCTGGCGAAGAGGCAGTGTTGCCCACTATATCGTCCCGCTGCCACGTCCTTTCGCTCCGGCCGGTACCGTGGCCGGTGCTGGCGGCGGCGCTTACTGAGCGGCTCGGGCTTGATGACGCAGCGGCGCTACAGATAGCCCGCACCTCTGCTGGCCGTCCAGGCGTGGCCATTCGGATGGCGACCGATGACGAGTTCGCCGCGTTACGAGCCGAGACCCTCGACCGAATTGAGGGCGCGGCCACTGCCAACCTTGAGGGACGCCTAAAGTACGCCGCGTCGCTGGCAAGTATGTTCGGCAAAGAGCGCGAGCGGGCCAGGGAAGAGATGGTGCAGTGGCGGGACTGGTGGCGAGACGTGCTGGTAGCCGGTCAAGGACTGGACGACTACGTCAGCCATGTCTCTCGCGCCGACAAAATTCGCGAGACCGCAGCGGCAGTTGGCCTTGCTGGTGCGTCCCAGGGGCTGCGGGCGTCTATCCAAGCGGCCGAACGACTGGACAAGAACGTCGTCCCGGCGCTCGCCATCGAACAAATGATGTTGAGCATGCCCGGCTCCTGAACCGAAACAAGATGAATTCCAGGCACAGAGCAAAAGGAACGAACTAGATGGCAACAGTAGGTGTCAGGTTCAGGCCGTCGGAACGGCTGCGCTACGTGGACGACGCAGGCCACGACGTGAAGGTTGGCGACGTGGTGTCGGTGGAAGGGGTCGAGCAGGCTCCAGATTCTCTCAATGACACAGATGCTTCTGAGCCCCGAGAGGCGGTGGTGGCGGTCGATTCGGGCCAGGTGATCTTTAGCGAGGTGCGCGAGACGCAGGGCTCAGTGACGGCGGTCGTGTCTCGGGCCCGGCCCTAGGCGTAGGCCCAGGGGATAAAGGGCCGCCACTCGTCTAGCAGTGTGCGCTGTTCGAACATGTAGAACGGGTTCGGCCTGGGCACCGTGGGCTCGTTTAGCAAGGCCATGCTCGCCTCAGACGGGGTGCGGCCCGCCTTCCGGTGGTTGCACCGCTTGCACGCCGCGATGACGTTGCCCCACTCGTGCTTACCCCCTCTAGATCGAGGAAGTATGTGGTCTAACGTCAGGTTCTTTGACTCGGTGCCGCAGTACTGGCAGGTGTTGCGGTCTCGCACGAAGATGGCCCGCCGCGAAAGGCGCCTGCGCACCAGTGGCCGCTTGACCATGTGGTGCAACCGGATGACGGAGGGGGCCTGGAAGGGCCGCGAGACGCTGTGCACGAAGCCGCGGCCGTTCTCCATTAGCTCCGCTTTTTCCCGGTCAAGCAGCACCAGCGCGCGCCTGACGTTGCACACGTTCAGGGGCTGGTAGTTTTGGTTCAAGACCAGAACGGGAGCTTGGATCAACATCCCAGTGGCGGCGCGGCCCTCCTATCAGGGCGAGTTGGCTGTCAGGGTGATGGGACGATCAGGGTTTTTCGGAGTCGATCTCGTCCTTGAGAATTTGGACGGACACTTCGAAGTCGTTGGGCACGAATCCTATCGCGTCCCCCGGAACCTTGTCGACGACGCTGACGAACGTGCGTACGAAGCTGGACTCGACGAGGGCGCTTTGCAGACCCTCTTTGATTTCAAGGGTGTCGGGGATTGGGAGCTTGTCGGCGACGGTACCTGCAATGCCGTCTTCGGGCACATTGGGTAACTCGAAGTTGTAGGCGAGCCGGGTCAGGCCGAGTATGGCTGCGCCGCTGAGCAAGGCAGCCAGCAGGAGCCCGAGCACGAGCCCACCGAGCTTGTCGACCATGGCCGACATGCCCAGCGTAAATACGGTGAGGAAGGGTTTGATGATCTTACCGGCGATGCCAGCAACGACCAGGCCAGCGACGATGATGGCGGCGTAGGCGATGACGCTGACGATCGTGTCATTACCGACGGAGTTTGATATGGACGAGCCCAGGTCGTCGGCGTAGTGTCCGGCGAATTGCCAGCCGACTATGACACCGATGGCCATGAATGCGGCCCCGATGAGTCCCGTCTTCAGCCCGTAAAGGAACCCGAAGATGAGGGCAATTATGAGTACGATATCGAGCCAGTTCATGGCCTCTCCTCGCCGGTTATACCGCCACCCCAATCGCTCCAACCGCCACTTCGAACACCGCCACTTCGAACACCGGTCTGAGCAGGATTCTAGCACACGGGTGCTGCGTGAACCCCGGTGGCACCACCTTCGTTTTTGCCTCGCCATTGCCAGGTCCGATTATTGCCAGCGCGGCGGGAGCTATGACGGCGGCTGCTTGGGTGCCGGGTTGACCTCGCCAGCGGCTAGCGAAATGGGGAGTTGCTTCTCCAGTTCGGCAACGGTCCATCCCACGTTGCTGTGGATGAATTTGACCGGTCTCCGCCGGGAGTACAGGGACATGTCCCACCCGGTTGTTGATATGACCTGTCCGCTTATCGGGCCGCTGGCCTCGGTGCACAGGTAGACGATTTTGGCGGCGTTGTTAGCCGGGTCCAGCGCCTCAGCCGGGGCCTCCATGCCGAGAAGGCCTCGCAAGCCCTCGGCCTCTGAGGCGTCGAACTGCACGGCCCCACCCGAGCGGACCGCTCTGGAAGCGTCGGGTATGGAGGCGGTCATCCGCGTTTGCCCACCGGGGTAGATGGCGTTGGCGGTAATGCCGTACAGGGCAAGCTCGGCGGCCGCCGAGCGCACAAGCCCCACCATGCCTTCTTTCGCTGCGGCGTAGTTTGTCTGACCGGAGGAACGCAGGCCGGAAATGGACGCCAGCAAGACGATTCGACCGTACCGGCGCTCAATGAGGTGCGGCACGGCGTTCCGAACCACGTTGAACGCACCCTGAAGATGCACCGACAGGACGGCGTCCCACTCCTGTTCGGACATGTTAAAGACCATGCGGTCGCGCAATATGCCCGCTGCGTGGCATACGGCGTCGAGTCTGCCGAAGCTCGATATGGCGGTCTGCACAAGGGCCCCTGCCGACTCGAACTCGGCCACCGAGTCGTAGCTGGCCACGGCCTTGCCGCCCGCCGCCTCAATCTCGGCTACGACCGTGTCGGCCGCGCCAACGGACTTGCCCGAACCGTCGACCGCGCTGCCCAGGTCGTTGACCACGACCGAAGCCCCTTCCTGTGCCAGCAGCATAGCAACCGTCCGGCCGATGCCACCGCCCGCGCCCGTGACGATGGCCACTCTGCCGTTCATTCGCCCGGCCATTACAGCGACGCTCCAGCCGCCGGGCCGAGGGACAATGCCGGCAACAGGGTTCGGGGTACGAGGTCGTCCAAGTCATCCAGGGTCAGTTTGCCCCACTTGTGCAGCCCGGCCACTACATTGGGTTCTTCGTACAAAAACACCGAACCGTCTCTCGTGCCCAGAGTGCGGGCATTTATATTCGCCAGGGCGTCGGTACACAGCGCACCGATGAGGGCCGCCGCCGCCGCCTCGTCGTCGGCCACCACGGCGTTGGCCGTGACGCCATACTTGCCCAGGTCGCGCCCGACGGTCCGCGTCAGCCCTATGATGCCCTCGGAGACGGCTGCGCGTGAGGCTGCGTTTGGTTCGCCAAGCCCGGCGTCCGACGTGACGCTAACGATGCGGCCGGAACGCTGCTTGCGGAAGACGCCCGCCGCGTGACGGGTAGGGGTGAACGTCGCCTTCAGGCCGGTGCGCACGGCCGCGTAGAAGTCCTCCGGGGACAGGTCAGCTAGGCCGCCGCCCCACCTGGGGTCGTCGGGCTGGTCCAGGCCAGCGGCGGCGTTGACGAGTATGTCCAGGCGGCCCAGTTCGGTGACGGCAAGTTCGATGACTCGCTCGCCCCCGGCCATCTCAGAGACGTCTGCGTCGGTGAAGATGGCCAGTCCGCCCCCTGCTCGAATTTCGGTGGCGGTGTCCTGCCCCCCGACGCACACCACGCCCGCGCCTTCTTGGGCGAGCGTCAGCGCTGCGGCGCGGCCTATGCCATTGCCCGCACCGGTTACCACTGCGACTTTGCCTTTTAGCCTGCCTGCCACTTGCGTTACTCCTCGCTACCATTTCTCTCTGTCATAACGGGGCGGCTATCGCCCCTACACTTCGGCCCAGTTGGCCCGGGCCGGGCTGCGTCTTAGGACAGAGCCTGGCCGTCGGCGTTGACGATGACGATGGGCAGGCCCAGTTCTCGCAGGCCCGGCTCTATGGTTTCACGGTCTCCGACCACTAGTAGAACGTCGGGGGTTTCCCTGAAGTGCTCCTGTGCCACCCGCCTGGCGTCGGCGAGCGTCACGCCGCGGACGAGGTCCGGGTAGCCCTGCAGATAGTCATCCGGCAGGTCGAAGCTGGCCAGCCGGGCCAGCTGTCCGATGATCTGGCCGTGGGTTTCGAACCTGGCTGGGAAGCCCCTGAGCAGTCCGGCAACGGCATCGTTAAATTCAGAGTCTTCGACCGGCCTAACCGACCGTATTTCCGAGTACTCTTTGAGCGTTTCTATGGCCGCCTCTTTGGTTACGTCGGTCTGTACCGAGCCACCGGCGAATAGCGCTGAGGTGCCGGTTATCCAGTCGATGGATGACATGTAGCCGTAGCTGTAGCCCTTGTCTTGGCGCAGGTTCATGTTCAGCCGGGCGGAGAACTCGCCGCCGAAGACCTGGTTGAACAGGACCAGCGGCATGTAGTCCGGGTGGTGACGGCGGACCAGCGTTTGCCCTGACCGTATGACCGACTGGGCCGCGCCTGGCTTGTCGGCGATGAAGATGGTGCCGCTCGTGCCCGGTTCTGGAATCTGCTCGGCTCCCGAATCGGAATCGGCGTCAGGGCCGACCGGTACCTGGGGAACGGCCTGGGGCTGCCAGTCGCCAAAGTGACGCTCGGCCAGCGCGACCACTTCGTCGGCGTTGACCTGACCGGCGACCACGAACGTCGCACCGGTGGGGCCGAAGTGGCTCGCATAGTGGGCGGCAAGCTCGGCCCGCTCAATCGAACCGACCGAAGCCTCGGTCCCGCTCGCCGGGTGGCCGTACGAGGACGCCTGCCCGTACAGCAGCGCCCTGGTCGCACGCGGGGCGATTGCCGCCGGGTCGTCGGCTATGCGGGACAGGTCGGTGAGGCGCTGTCTACGAATGCGCTCAACGTCGTCTGAAGGGAACGACGGGTTGCGAACTACGTCAGCGGCGATTTTTAGAGCACCTCGCCACTGCGATTCCAGCGCCTCGGCAGACACTACGGTGGTCTCCCGGCCCGCCTGGGTGTGCAGGTCCGAGCCCATGCGCTCCATTTCGTCAGATATCTGTTGGCTGGTGCGTGTCGCGGTGCCCTCGGCCAGCATCGTCACCGCCAGGTTGGTCAGGCCGGGCTGCTCGGCCGGGTCCCCGGTGGCACCCGCGCGCATGAGCAGGCCGAATGCGACCATCGGCAGCTCGGGCCGTTCGACTATCAGGACGGTGAGGCCGTTCGGCAGCGTCGTGCGAGTTGGCAACGGGGGCGTAAAGCTGGGCTCGGCGGCGGCCCCGGGCATTATTGCTCGGTCGAGTGTCATTCGCCGCTCTTTTCTTTCGGGGATACGGTCAGTTCAACCCTGCGGCCGCCCAAAAACTGTGAAGCAGCAGAGGAGACCTGCTCGGCCGTGACCGACTTGTAACGGTCCGGATACGTCGTAACGAGAGCCGGGTCGCCCGCGAGTACGTTGAAGTAGTTGAGCTGGTCGGCGCGCCCGCCGAACCCGCCGGTTCGTTCCAAGGTGCGCACGAAGTGGGTCTCTATCTGGTTGCGGGCCCGCTCCATCTCCTCGTCGCTTGGAGGCGTTTTTTTAATCGCAGCTATTTCCTGCGAAATGGCCTCGGAGACGCGGGCGGTTTCTACGCCCTTGCTGGTCGTTGCCTGGATGAAGAACTCACCCGAAAGCTCCTGGCTGTAGGCGAACGCGGCCACGTCCCTGGCCATTTCGGTCTCGTGCACGAGACGTCGGTACAGACGCGAACCCTTGCCGTCTGCCAGCACAGTCGAGAGCACATCGAGCGCGGGCTCCCACTCGTCGAAGGCGGGCGGCGCGGGCCACACGACGTATCGGCGTTCCAGCTGCACGTCATCTTCGGCTGACAGGATTTTCACGCCCGAAAGGTCGGAGGCGATGGGCTGCATTTTTGCTATGGGAGCGGCCGGGGTAAGGTCGCCGAAGTACTTTTCCACCAGTTGCAACGCCTGCGAAAGGTCTATGTCTCCGGCAATTGCGATGGAGGCATTGGAGGGGGAGTAGAACGTTCGGAAGAAGTCTTTGATGTCTTCCAATTTGGCCGAATCAAGGTCCTCTTGCGAGCCGATTGTGGGCCAGTTGTATGGGTGGGGGAGGGGGAAAACCTCGGGCAGCAGCAGCAGATAGGCCATGCCGTAAGGCCTGTTTTCGTAGCTCTGGCGGCGCTCGTTTTTTACCACGTCACGCTGCACGTCGAAGCGCTGCTGGTCCAACGCGTCGAGCAGATAGCCCATGCGGTCGGATTCGAGCCACAGTGCCAGTTCGAGATAGTTAGAAGGGACGTTTTCCCAGTAGTTCGTCCGGTCCGGGTTGGTGGAGCCGTTCAGGTTGGCTCCAATTTTTTGCAGGGGCTCAAAATAGGTACGGTTGTGGTGTTTGGAGCCCTCGAACATAACGTGCTCAAATAGGTGGGCGAAGCCCGTACGACCTGGTTTTTCGTTCTTGCTGCCCACGTGGTACCAGATGTTGATGGCCACGACCGGCAGCGAACGATCCTGGTGCAGGATCAACTCCAGGCCGTTGGGCAGGACGTGCTTTTGGAAAGGGACAGATATCATTATTGAGGCGGGATTGTAGCGGGGGAAACTTTTTGCTTGGTCATCTCGTTTAATGTACTATGACACGTAGATTCCCGGGCTTGTTCTGGGGCTTATTGGCGATTAGCCGGCTTTCCTCTCCCTCCTTCCCTGCCGGCACTGAGAGGTTAGGCGAGTTTCCGGGCTGATGCGCAATAGCTTCATATACCTTCTAATAGTGGTGGCGGTCATCGCCATCTTTTTCACCCTTTTCTCCAATCCCCTTGGCGGGTCGCGTGAGATAGGCATCTCCGAAGTCATTCGTATGGCTGGCAGCGGAGGGATCGAGTCTATCGAGGTGAACGGAGACAACCTTACGGTGATCTCCGGCACCGGCGAAAGCCTCAGCTCTCGCAAGGAAGAAGGCTCCAGCATTTTGGAGCTTCTTGAGGCCGCCAACATTGACCCTCTCGTTTCCCGTACCGACGTAACGGTGAAGGGGTCGAGCGGCCTTGGCTCCATATTCGGGCTTTTGCTCAACTTCCTCCCGCTCATTATTTTCGGCGCCATTTTGCTGTTCATGGTGCGCCAGGCACAGGGCAACTCCAACCAGACCTTCAGCTTTGGGCGCAGCAAGGCCCGTATGACGATGGGCAACTCTCCATCTGTCACATTCGATGACGTAGCGGGTGTGGAAGAGGCCAAACAGGAACTCCAGGAAGTCGTGGAGTTCTTGAAGTTCCCGGAACGCTTCTTAGCATTGGGAGCAAAAATACCGTCGGGCGTACTGCTGATCGGCCCGCCGGGCACGGGCAAGACCCTTATGGCCAGGGCGGTCGCGGGCGAAGCAGGGGTGCCGTTCTTCTCGATCAGTGGTTCCGAGTTTGTGGAGATGTTCGTTGGTGTCGGCGCGTCTCGCGTGCGAGACCTGTTCGACCAGGCGAAGCGCAATTCACCGTGCATCATCTTCATCGACGAGATAGACGCCGT
>Ga0114999_10002527_pt1 | contig 23905 bp, 23 predicted proteins | sample ArcticOcean_MG_C_3_FD_89820 | JGI IMG/M metagenome (GOLD analysis project Ga0114999, IMG submission 89820) | Marine microbial communities from western Arctic Ocean - ArcticOcean_MG_CB8_126 | ecosystem: Environmental > Aquatic > Marine > Oceanic | place: Arctic Ocean: Canada Basin | collected...
AGTGTTTGGTGTAATCAGACAGCGGGACAGAAATGTCCCGGTAATTCAACTAACGTAAGTAGACGTGATGCGGACGTACCTACTGATCAAACAGCTAGTGTTTGGTGTAATCAGACAGCGGGATGTCCTAGAGGACAAGAATTAGTTAATGATGAGTGTGTGAATGAATGTGGTAGTGATGAAGAGCGCGATAGTGACGGGGCGTGTGTAAAAAAGACACCAATAGTCATCACTCGCCGAAAGACACCAACAGCCGCCACTACAGGCGCGCTAAGTACTACAACGCAAGACAAACCAGATTTAGTGGAGCTAGGTGAGCTGTACCACAGCCCCTACACGGAAGAAAGTATTTTTACCCCCAATAGGACGGGTGCTAAAAAAGGCGGTATGATACAAAAATCAAATGCAGTAGACGATATAGTACGTCTACTAAGAGGAAAGTAACATGGCAGATGTCACAATACCTGAGTTTCAGGGGATTCGTAGTGCAGTTCCGGGCACTTATGATAAGAATCGGCGGGCAGGAAGTGGAGGCCAACGCTACTTTACCGACATGGAATACGTGAGTGTCCCTAGTTTTAGGGGGGACAGGGCTATGTATGATGCCCAAAATTACCTATTAGCTAACCCCGATGTGCAAGCCTACTACGATGACAACAAAACTGCGTTGCTAGCGGGGGGTGATGAGCGGTATGAAACAGCAGAAGGGTTCGGTAAATGGCATTATGACACTATGGGAAAATTTTTGGGTCGTCCTACAAATATTGGTGCTGCCGCTACTCTCATAGATAGAACTAAAGCTGCCCATGATGCTACTGCTCTTGAGTACCAAGAGCAAAATAAGACTAGCCCTGCACGACAAGGGTTAAAAAGTTTGGAGCGAGTAACAGATGCCATTATTAAGAAAGATATAGGAGAGATTAAAGCCTATGATGCTACCGACAGAGAAAAAATAAACCAAACTATAGGGTACATGAACAAGAATGCAGTATCCCCCTACCGTTTATCTGAGGTTACCAAAACACCCCTCGCTGGTATTCAAAATGCAATGCACCCTTTTTACCAAACAACAAAGGAAAAGGCTGCCCAGAGTAGCCCCAATGCGGGCATACAGGCAGCTTTAAACAACGCAGCAACAGCATCCCAGACACGCCCTTATGAAAATTTCCTCCGTAACATACCTGTTGATGGGGCATACTCTACAGAAGAAGTAGCTTCAGTTACTGATTTGCTTAACAAAGGGCATGTAACTGTTGAACAAATAGCTACATATTTTAATGTCCCTGTGGAGGAAGTAAGACAATTTTATAGAGAACAAGGCAATCGCCAAGGCTTTAACAATGGGGGCTTGACAACTTTAAGGGGACCGGGCATGTACCTTGGCGGGTCTACGGATGGAATGGCTGATAATGTGCCAGCTTCTATAGATAATAATCAACCGGCCCGTCTGAGCGATGGGGAATTTGTAGTGCCCGCCGATGTAGTAAGTCATTTAGGCAATGGGAATTCAGATTCTGGAGCAAAACAACTTTACGGAATGATGGACAGAGTACGGCGGGCACGTACAGGTCGAAAAGAACAAGGGCGAGAAATCAACCCTAATAAATTTTTAGCGTGAGGTAATACACATGGGTGATCCAGTAGGACAAATAAGTGGTACTCAACAATCTCTATCTGATTGGGCTGCACCTTATGTAACCAATATCATGGGCAAAGCTAAGGCTTTGGGTGAGGAAGACTATCAAGGCTACACTGGACTTCTTACTGCCGGTACGTCTGCTCTACAAGACCAAGCTTTTTCAGGCATTGGGAGTCTGACTGCACCTACAGCTCAAATGGGAGCCTACACTCCTACCTCATTTACAGCGGGTAACACTGCCCAACAGTATATGAACCCCTATCTCCAAGCTTCACTAGAGCCACAAATAGCGGAAGCACAACGCCAAGCCCAGATACAACAAATGGCTAACAATACTCGTTTAGGCCAAGCTAATGCCTATGGTGGGTCACGCCAAGCGGTTATCAATGCAGAAAGCCAACGAAACTTGCTTAGGAATCTTGGGGACATAACTGCCACTGGGTACAACACGGCGTATGACAAAGGCCAAGATCAGTTTAATCTGGAACAAGACCGCTTACGTACTTCACAAAATGACCTCAATACTTATGGGTTAAAGGCGTTGGGGGTACAACAAGATGCGGGTGCAATACAAAGGGGTATTGATGCAGAAGGAGTTGCGGCTGATTATGCTGAGTTTAAAGAGCAACGTGATTACCCTTTTAAACAATTAACATACCAGCAATCGTTGCTTCAGGGTTTGCCTGTAGAAGCTATGTCTCGTGAATTCATTGAGCCTTCAGACTTGGCACAAATACTGAGCTACGGTGGAACATTAGCTGAAATATACGATAAACTTTTTGGAAAGTAGGGGTTAAAAATGAGCTTAGACCAACAAATTGATAACGCCGAAAGTTTAGGTATCCGACAAGTGCGGGAGATGCAGCAAACCAATCCTGAATTGGTGATAGGCATAGCCCTTGAAAATCTACAGCAAGAATTAATAGCAAATGAACGCCAGCGCCAGATGGATATGAGGCCAGATGCTACGCCATCAGACGTAATCGGCCAAACGTACAATGAGGTATCATCGATGCTAGGAGGGGCGGGGCAACCTTCAGAACTACAACAACCTCCTATGGTTGCAGAAGGAATATCCCAACCTCCTATGGTTGCAGAAGGCATACCCCAACTCCCGGCTCAGAACATGGCTATGGGCGCTCAAGGTGGGATCGTTGGATATGCAGAGGGTGGGTTAAACGAAGATGAAGAACCCAAAGAAAACAGAATGCAATTAAGTGACGTAGATAACTACATAAACCAATACAAAAACTACCAAGCATCCCTTGCAGCAGCTACTACCCCTGAAGATAAAGCGCTAGTGACATCCCGGTGGAAAGAGGTACAAGGCTCTTTCCACATGAACACTGTAGCAGAAGCTCACCAAAAAATGAGCGCAGAAAACCAATCAGGTATGGCTGGTGGCGGCATTGTGTCTTTGCAAGGTGGGGGTGGTGTTAAATCTTACCAAGGTGCTGCCGGAAGTGTAGTGACAGCTGATGGCCCTACTTACCCTCCACCTCCTAGACGTGATCCAACAACTGGGGAATATAGTTTTTTTGTTTTTGACAACAATGGTATTGAAGTACAAGTGGAGGAAGAAGAATATTACCGATGGGTTGATCTTTACGACCAACGAAATAGAAGAGACTTTCCTGAGAGCTTTGAACCCACTCCGGCCCCTGATCTTACTCCCGGTCAAATAGCTCAAAAGCGTTCAGATCAATTAGACCAAAATATAGGGCCAATTATTGGGGGTGAGACAGGGCTAATACAGGATTTAAAAAATGTGGGGTCTGATCCAAATTTGGAAAACTGGCAACAAAGAGCGGGAGGAGGACTTGAAGCTGCATTAGAAGCTGTGAGTAAATTTGGGACAAAATTTGGAGGCCAAGCTCTATCTGGTTTGGAGTATCTTGCAAGAAGTCTAGGCGAGGGCGGAAAAGGTTTTGGACAGACGGGTGTAGTACCTGAAGCAATAGAAGCAATACAAGGGGTGATGTACCCCGGAATCAATCAAGGCGCGGAGGTAGTGGGTGAGGCAGTAAGTGAGGCAGCTCAAAATGTGGCGGAGCGGGCGTCAGCTTTTGAGTTGGATTGGCTAAACAAGGACAAGGTGAAGGCTTTGGCCCAACGGTTTGGGATGACAAGTGACGAAGAGAAAGAAGCAGAAAGAATAGAAGGTTTAAATACCGCTGCACAAGCCGAGTTAGGAGCAAATGCAGAGGCTGCCGCTCCCGTAGACAGTGAAGAAGGTGCTTTAAGTTATTTGCAAGGTGTGGGACAACAACAAGAAGCTAGGGGCGATTTTGACGTGGGGGGCCGTCACTATCGTGAGCCACCACCTGTACCGGGAGAAGAGCAGGAGAAAAGAAACTGGCTAGACAAAACCATGAGTGTACTGGAACTGCTAGGCCAAGCTGGGGGTGCCTCTAAAGGGTATGAGTTTGCTCAGATTAATGAGAGAGAAGCAGCCCAACGAGCGCTTACTGAAGCTAATGAGTTTGACATGGCTAAGCAACAAGCAGTGCTAAATCAACGTACTGAAGAACGCAACATGATATTAGATATGCAAGCAAAGATAGCAAGAGCAGACGCTTTGGCAGAGATAAATGAGACTCTTCACCAAAGAGTTCTGTCAGACCCCGCACGGGAAAGCTACAAAGAAGCAATGATAAAAGAGTCTAAAGGAAATAGGTGGATACCTTTTCAGTACGATGAAGTGTGGGTTGATTCTAAAATGGCTGACTGGGATATAGCAAAGTTTCAAGAATTACAGCAGCAAGCGATGGAGCCAATTGACGCATCGCTTGGTACAGGGACGACACCCCCAGCAGTAAACACCGCAGGTTTTGGTCAACTAAGAGTTAACTAAATGCCCACTTACTCTATTGATGGTCCTGAAGGCCAAACTTATTCTATTGATGGTCCTGAAGGGGCTACTAGAGAACAAGTTATTGCGGCTATCCAAGAAAAAATAGGCTCTTTGCCAGACCCTATTACTCGCCAGAGTACTTTTGGGGAAGAAGTTGAGCGAGGTGTGGCTCGTACCCTAGACGCCAAACGACTAGGCATTGAGCAGTTAATAGGGGATGACTCTAATCAAGCAATCGTAGACTCTATTGCACGGGGGCAGGAAACTGCCGAAGGGTTAGGTATCCCTCCTTCTTTAGAACGTCTTCAAGACATCGCTCAAACCAAAGGCTATGGTGCAGCCGCAGCCAAACTTCCCAGTGACATTACCAGATACGGAGGCCAACAAGTTGGTGTATTGGGTACTTTAGGTACAGGTGCACGATTGGCCTCATGGCTAGTACCCGGAACAGCACCACTAAGAGGACTCAGAGCACTAGTAGCGGCCACAGGGGGTGTTGGTGCTCTTACTCCTGATTTTGCAGCTGCCAGCATGGAACGCTTAGCCCAAGAACAAATTGCACGAGGGGAAGAAGTAGACGTTGATGTAGGGGAAGCCTACAAGTACGCGGCTATGCAAGCAGCATTAGAGGCTGGTGGTTCCGCCATCTTTTTAGGCAAAAGTTTACTTCGGGCTATCACCGGCATAGGCCGCTCCACTGCAACCAATACTGCCCGTCAAGCTGCTGCGTTACGTAGAGCCGCCCAACAAAGTACAAGCTCCACAGTTGCTCGTGGGTTGGCTAGAGGCACACCTGAAATACCTGTAGAAATAGGACAACAAATTTTAGAGCGTGACTTTGCTGGATTAGACCTTCTCTCTGATGAAGCTTTGACAGAGTACGGCGAAGCAGCTTACGCGGCTGGTCTAGTAGGTGGCTCGTTTGGTGTAACCGGTAGCTTCACTGACAGGCTAATGGCTGGACAAGCCACAGCTCCTACCCCCCAAGAAGACGCTATTAAAGCCATAGACGACGTGCTGGCTGAACCAGATGCACTCGGAGAGCAGACAGTAGCACAAGCTACGGGACAGGAAACTACGCAATTACTCCTACCACCCCCCGAAACTACCCAACAACTACCACCCCCCGAAAATCGTGAGGAAACTAGGAAAGCAGAAGAAGAAGCGCGTAAGGATAAAGAAGCAGAAGATGCTGAAGCAGCTACCACTGCAACGGAAGAAAATACCGAACGTCAACGCGCTGCGGAAGCACAACGTACTGCTGAACCAGACTATTCCCAGTATGACCGACCCACTGTAGAGCGAAGGGGCGAAGAAGTTGTTGATGACACTGTAGTTGTTGACGAAGTTGCCCCGGAACGTACTGCGGAACGTGCCTACGCTGAAGATATGGCAGCTAGAAGGAAAGAGGGCACTACAGTTGCCCCGGAACGTACTGCGGAACGTGCCTACGCTGAAGATATGGCAGCTAGAAGGAAAGCGGGTGATACAGTTGTTGACGAAGTTGCCCCGGAACGTACTGCGGAACGTGCCTACGCTCAAGATATAGCAGCTAGAAGGGAAGCGGGTGATACAGTTGTAGTTGTTGACAAGAAGAACGGCAGGGAAGAACAATTATATGCTAATTTTGCGGAGCGTCTCACGGAGGAAGAGATTGACGAGACAGTTGTTGACGAGACAGGTGTTGATCGCGTTGACCCCAATCCTCTACTTACAGAGCAAGGGTTGAGAGATGCAGGAATAAGTAAAGCGGGGTTAAAGAAGCTAGCAGGAACCGGGGCGTTTGTAGAAGGTATTGAACTAACGAACGAAAACATAAACGCGCAAGCAGCCGCCCTTACTGCCTATGCCGCTGCGGGTGTTTCAGGAGCACAAAGTGACAAGGCACTTGCTCAAGCTGAACGATTAGCAAACGAAATAAAAAGTAGAGCAAGAGTAGCAGACGATCAGATATTAGACGAAGAAGGGAACGCAGTAGACATCGCTGATATAGAAGAGGATGTAGACGCAGATTTAGATGAAGATGTAGTAAGGGCAGACCAAGAAGCAGAAGGAGGCAATGCCCTAAACGAAGAACTCGTAGACGCTGATGTGCAAGTATTGCAGGATGAACTCGCTACTAACCCTTCTGGAGATGTAGCAACGTACCTTGATCCTGAACCTTCTATTGGTGGATTAATTGAGGAGCTTGTTTACGCCATAGACCTTGAACAACAGGAGCGTGTAGAAGCATGGATGGAGACTAATCTTTCTAAGAAGTCCAACAACGAATATAGATCGGCAAAAAGACACTTGTGGGAAAGCCTTGAGAAGGAGGATAGGTCTTATGGGGATATGGACCTCTTACTAGACTCTGTTTCTAAACTAGCCACTCCTATTAACCCGGAAGTGATGCAAGCCTTACGGGAAGGTAATCTGACACAAGCACTAGCTGCTTTACGGGCTAGCCAAGGAAGAAAAAACAGGGATGTAGCTCGTCTTATTAGCGCTCTTTCCAAAGCAGTGGGCACCACTAGAGTAGAGTTAAGAAGCAATGTTGTAGATCAGTTTGGCCGTCCGGCTGCGGGTTATTTTTCTCCTCGTACCAACACCATTGTTATCAACCAAGACGTAGCTATCTCTAGTCATACTCTTTTGCATGAGGTTACCCATGCCGTTGTCTCAGCTCAACTAGCCACAAACAGTCCAGCAGCTCGACAAATGAAAGCACTCTTTGAGTCGGTTAAAGATAGGTTAGGCACAGCCTATGGTGCACAGGATGTAGATGAGTTTGTAGCAGAAGCATGGGGTAACCCTGAGTTTCGTGCAGAGCTAGGACGTATAGCGGTGGATAGCAAAGGCACTACTGCATTACAACGGTTTCTTAACTCTGTAATGAACATGATTCGTAGCATCCGGGGTTTACCGGCGAAGCCCATCAATTCGGCACAAAGTGAAGTAGATGTATTGATGGAGGAACTGATAGCTCCTGCCCCTGAATTTCGTAATGCTGATGATATGTATCTTGCTTCGACCCCCAAAGCTCAACAAAATATTCTTACTGGAACCTTAAAAGCAGCAGTGGGCAAAGTAACTGATGTAGATATAGATCAGGTAAACGATTTTATAGGGAATACCCCTAGTAAAATGAGCAAGACCCTTGGGGTGTTGCCTTTAGACAGTATTGCTAGATTAGTGGAGCGAGAATTCCCAGCGATGGCTGCGGCTATCAGAGAGTTATTCAGCATCATCAACCAAAAACGTGGGGGTAGGAATCAGTATCTGGAAAAAATAAGAGGAACCGCGAGGGAAGTAAAAGCTGCTTTTAAAAATGACCCTGAAGCTAGAATACTTTTTGGGAACCTTGCAACAGAAAGTACACGGCTTGGGTACGATCCTACACGCCCACTTGAGACATACCAAAAGTTTTATCACACTCACTTTACACCGGGAACTTATGGCAAAGTGAGCAGCGAAGGTTTCGACACAGCCGCAGAACGTGATGCTGATCTGGCATTAGAAAAAGCCAAACCTGAATTGAAAGGGGTTCGCTTTTTAACCCGTGACCCGGAAGAAGATGCAACTGCTAGATGGCAGCACGTCCGAAATATGTACGCTAAGTTAAACAAAGACCAGCAACGAGCTTACGCAACTCTACGGGATGCCTACTCAGAAGTTTTTGAAGAACTTAAGTTCACCCTTATAAGACGTTTGGATGCCATTGAAGCTGATCCTGCATTAAAAACTGATTTTAGGAATAAGATTCTATATGAAATCCTATACAGGCAAGAAATATCTCCCTACTTTCCTCTTTCGCGCAAAGGGAATCTTTGGCTTACCTACCAAGGGATGGACCCTTATACGGGAGGGGTAGGTGTATGGAAAGAAACTTTCACTACTGCTGCGGATAGAAACAGACGAATAAGGGAGTTACGGGCTGACCCTATTTTTAGGCAAGACATAGCACAGTTATTTCCACAGGGTGGTGTAGACATTGATAGTGACAGCTTTTTCACCACGAGAGATGTTAGTGAGCAGGATAATTTTAGTGAACTGGTTAATACCGACTTTGCTTATAGCCTATTAAGACAAGTACGGGAAAGCGGAAGTAGTGCGGTAGAGGCGGCGAAACAAGAAGCTAGAGATGCAAAGAAAACACCAGCTGAAGTGAGAGCAGCGGGAGCGGAAACTACTCGGGGAAGGCAGCGAATGGAAGAAATATTGCTGGAAGCCATTGTTAAGGCATCTCCTGAGCGCTCATTGTTGCGAACTTTTCGACCCCGTGCGGGAACACTCGGCTATGAAACAGACGCGATTACTACGTTTGAGGAACGTATGCCTATTTTTGCAAACCAAGTAAACACGTTGCGCTACGCACTGCCTTTAGAGCAAATAGGAATGAAGATTAAAGAAACCGCCGCTCTTGAAGGAGGCACAGCTAATCGTCAGGAGTATGCCAAGTCGGTAGCTGAGCATGTCCAAAACTACATAACGTTTGCCCAGAACCCTAACATCGCTGCTTGGAGTAAGGTAGCTAAGTCGTTAACTTTCCTGTGGACTCTAGGGTTTAACGTAGCTTCCGCTGTTATAAACTTGTTTATCCTACCCACAGTAGTCTTTGCGTATTTAGGTGGTAAGTATGGGTACACAAAAACCATGCGGTACATGATTAGGAACATCGGACGTTATTTTCAAACAGGGAGTAGCAGGGCTATAAAAAGGTTTGGTGGTGCCCCTCAAGACACAAATAAGTGGCAAGGGCCGGGGTTGGGTAATCCTGATTATACTGCGGCTGATCTTCCTGAAGGGCTTGGGGAATACTCAATTCTAGCAAACGTTCTCATAGAAGAAGGTTACGATACGGCAACCACCATTGGGGATATGTTGGATGCTGACACCCCGATGGCTACAAGTATTAATAATGTTATGGGGTACATTTTTAATCAATCTGAACGATTGAACCGCCATGTCACTGCCATGACTCACTATGATTTAGAAATAGAAGTTCAAACAGAAGCTAAAGGAAGACCCCTTACGGACGAAGAGAAAAAAGCTATAGCACGAGAGTCTATTCTCGAAGCCGAATACACCAACAGTGGTGCATCCATTGATACAGCCCCCACCATAAGCCAGAACAGTGTGGGTAGTTTAGCGTTTATGTACAAACGTTTTGGTGTATCAATGATGTTTTTCCAGATAAGAACTATGTTTGATAGTCTCAATTACATAGGTAGGACGGTACTGGGGAAAGGACCAGCAACAGAAACTTTAGGGGGCAGGAAGTTAGGTAAGGAAGAACAAGAAAGGATTGCCTTAGAAAGAAAACAAGCCTTAAAACAAGGAGCCATGCTTTTTGCAAGCAGTGCGTTACTGGCAGGAGCGCAGGGTGTACCAATGATAGGCGCAGCAAGATTTTTCTGGAACATGTCAAAAGAAGATGATGATGAAGATTTTGATAGCGCTCTGAAAGGATGGGTGGGTGGCGAACCTATTTTCTATGAAGGGGTTCTCAATGAACTCACAGGTGCTGATATAGCCCCACGTATTGCTATGAACCAATTACTTTACCGGTCTACTCCTAACCAAGCTGAGCAAAGCATAATGGAATGGGGCGCGGAGCAACTAGGCGGTCCTGCGTTAAGTTTAGTATCCCGCATGTTGGGGGAAAACGGCACACTAGAATTGTGGAAGGATGCAGCCGCACAAAACAATCCTGATCTTTTCTATCGGGGGCTGGAAAGAGCAGCACCAGCTGCGGGTGGAAACATAATGAGGTTTTTGCGGTATGTAAACAAGGGAGGTGCCCAGAACTTACGCGGAGACTTTATCCTTGAGGATGTAACTACTGGTGGGTTGGTGGGACAGGTGTTTGGATTTGCACCTGCGGCTTACACTCGACAGCTAGAAGAGAATGCCCGTGATAAATCTATTGACATGGCAATAACCGCAGAGAAAACAAACTTATTAAAGCGACTCAATGTGGCACAGCGTTTCAGGAGGCCAGATAATACTGTAGAAGAAGACATTCGTGACTTTAACCGCCGCCATCCTGAGACTGCAATAACCCCGGATACTCGTAGAAGATCAGCGAATGCCTACAAAAGCATGAATGTGACGATGGGTACAGGACCGGGTGGTTTTAGTGGGGTAAGCATTTCTCCACGCCGTCAAGCAACAGTCTTGCAAGAACGATTAGACGCTGCTGGGGACTTGTTTTAAGCTACTTTAAACGCCACACCCGTACACCATATCTACCATTTTCAATGCACACTCGGTAGGTTATGTCTTTTTTTGTAAAGTGACTAGCTTCTGTTACATGTTGTACAGCTTTGCCAGTATTAATAGCTGGTATAAAGACTGAGGCTCCCGGCACAAACTTTTCCCAATCCACAACAATGCGTACCCCATCAGGGGAAATATCAGTGAATCGTATTCTAGTCATTATCCCCTACAGGAAACAAAGGGGGGAGGTCTTGAGCGTTAGAAATGTAGGCATCGTGGCTCCATGAAAGTTCGATAACATGTTGTGTAGGAAGGTCAATCTTGGTGCCACGCCCCAAGCGTATCTTAACAGTCCTCCCTGACAGCTCTTTAAATATTAGCCCTCTAATAGCATGGTAATGATGCCCATGTTTTACAACCCATTCTTTGAACGGTTTAGGAAGTAAGTATAGTTTGTTAATATCGTATTCGTGTCGCCCTACCCATTGGTACAACGGGTTGTTGTCCGGTATTATCATCTGCTCGGTAGCGCCATCCATACGAGCGTCATCGGTACTTTTTACCCGAAGGAACCCACGAGGGTGGTGTTGATAGAACTGACCCACTAAATCCCCAATATCAATTTCCATGTCTTTCATATCATGTTTCATTCTTTTTAGCTTTGCTATTATCCATACGTAAAAAGCATCCATATCCCAATCCAGAAGCCCAAGATGTTTGGCAATCAAAGCGCCTGTAAAAGTAGCCCCTGTTTGTGCTGACCAAAATCTATTCTGTGAATCCAAGCCCGCATCTAAAATTATCCTTTCTATGTTTTTATTAACATCTTTTGTTATTTGTTCTTTGTTCTGGATAACATGTTGTATGTAAATCTTACCTGCGTGCCCATAGTTATTATCTAAATCTTCATTCAGTGCTCGTGCCAATAAAGTTTGTTCATCTGAGTTTAGTTTTTTAGTAACCGTGCCTTCCATAACTCTTTGGGCTTCCCCTTTGGGAAGTGCTCTATACTCACTCATCTTATCCAACATACTAACATTACCAGTTGAGCCAGCTAGGAAACTCCATTCTCCCCCACGCATACGTTCAAGGTTCTGCCCTGCATTGCTTTGGCGGTTACGTTGTTCCCCATCACTTACAGCATAGGCAAAATTACTTGCTTCCTTAGCAGTGAGGTTTGAAAGCTCATCAACATAGAGGACAATGTTTTTGTAAACTTCAGCACGGTTCCATACTGAATTGCCAGTATCCTTTCCTTTAAGCACTAGCCGTTTGTGGTTGCCCCATACGGAAGCTCCAGCCAACATCCCTGTAGTTTTACCGTAACCTGACTCCGCGCTAGTAAGGTGGAAAATAGACCCGGCAATATTAGGGACAAACTCCATAAGAGGGGAACCAAAAGACAAAGCAAACATATACTGGTGCTCCTCAAACTGAGGGCGGTCATAGAATGCAGTAACGCGTTTCCATCCTTCAAGTGTTCCTTTGCTCATAAAGTAAGGAAAGTACTGGGCAGTACGAGCACCCGGTGGATTAGGAAGAGTGTGGTTCGCAAATATCTCTTGGTTGCCTACTACAAAAGATTGGTGTCCTTCTGTCCAGCCAAATTGAGTCCTTACCTGTATGGGGTCTTTTGTATTCTTAAGTTGAGTAATCCAAGCTGCTGTGTAGTTCATCAAGCCATCCAAATCTTTTCTAAGAAGGAAGACATCATTCATCCCCATAGTTTTTCGGAACTCTTCTGGTGAAGATAGTTTAACACCTACTCCCATAAACTCCTGCACACCTTCTCGTTGGGTATGATGCCTAAATACGTAACATGGGCCGTCGAGAGGATCAACTAAACGTGTTATGAGGTAAAGGTCTTGGGGGTAAATTAGAACTTCCTCCGGGTTACCTTTCTTATCTTTGGTCCTATGATACACCCCTCCATTGGCTCCCCTAAAGAAAGGAAGAGGATAGGTGGGTATTTTATAAACAGAAGGGGTAGGAGTGAGAAGGTTAGGGTTAGGGTCTACTACTTGTGGGGCGTTGCCTTGATCATCAACTATGTTGTCTTCTTCACTCGCTTCCTTAATCTCCATGCACAGACTTATTGGGGATTTTATATTGCCCTTGTGTACACACCCTTCACACCCGGTAGGATTATCTGCTTCAAAAGTGGAACAGTAGTGGGGGGAATCTATAGACTCTACAACCTTTTCAGTTTCTTCCGCAGTATAGTTAGGGTACCCCTTGGAAATTTCCTGTGAAAGAAGTGGGGCTTCTTGGCAATACTTAGTAATCGATAAAGCATTGAACCACTCATGGTAAGTTAAATCTTCCGGGTGGGTAGCAGCCCGTAGAAGTTGGTTACACCCTTTGCCTTCCTCATACGTTCCATCAAGCAGCCGAGAAAAACGTTTAGTGTAGTTCCCTAAAGCAGCATCCATTGCAGCTCTATCTTCTGGTGAGTAGTGTTTACTACTAGTAGATACTGGTATCAAAGATACAGGTAAACAGGACTTAAACTCCTCAAAAGAAACCAAACTATTGAGTGAGCCTAAAAACCCAGTCGGTTTAGCGGGTAAAGTTTTATGATTATGTGTGCCGGGTACACGTAGGATACGGGAACCATCCGCAGTTACTCCTGCATCAACTTGAAAACCAAATTCAGCACACGCTTGTTTAAGTTGGTTAGCTACAGGTTTCCATTCTGAAGCCGGGATCGCAGCAGTTAGCCCCCAATACACGTGCATACCTGTGCCTGAATTAACTACACACGTCCACTTTGGTAACTTGTAATGAGAACGAAAAGCTTTAAGAGCAACTATGGCTTCTGCTTTTGTAGGGTAAGGTTTGCCTTCGCCACAATCCAAGTCCAGAAAAAAAGCCTTCAGGTACTTTAAATTATCCGCCGAACGATCATTAGCTTCAACAAAAGTACCCAAAGCAAAAAACACATCTTGCCCATCTAGTTCTAAATTAGATGCTGATTCAACTACTGAATCTAATGTGCCAAAAAATTTCTGGTTCGGTATGCCGTTTTTTAATCCTACTACACAATAAAAACCATCATCACTCAGAACTTTACTAAGAAAGTCTTGAGTTTGCATAAGTGATTAGTCATCGAATTCGTCTAGGAGTGCACCTAAATCATTATTGTTTTTTGGGATGGATTCAGTTTTAGTGTTTGTCTTTTTTACTTTTGGTTCATCAAACACATCATCACTTACAGTTACAGGTTTAGTAGGTGTAACAGGTTCTGGGTCAGCACTTGGGAAAAGTTCTTCCGCAGTAGTCTCCCCACTATTCAGGGAATACCCATCACTTATAACATCAAAAGGAGAACGCTCTTCAAGGGGGACATAAGCAATTACTTGTACTGCACGAAGACGTAAAGAAACACCAAAATCACCTTCCCGTCGGTAAGGGACAAACTGTACGTTTAAGTTTACAGTGCTGCCAGTTGTCAGTAAAAAATCGGCAGGTAGTACATTGGTCTTTGAATCGAATTGCTTAGGGGGTGTGGTCTTTTCGTTATTGTAGTTACCTTTTAGTTTAGCTTTCCCCACATACATCCCATCATCATCTTTCTTAAAAGGCTGCGTTAATTTGTTCGGCCAATCATCTCCTCTCTTAGGGTGGTTAAGAAATGCTGTGTTCATGGCCTCGTAAATTTCTACTGCTTGTTCTTTTACCATTTTAAACTGCAAGGAGTATTCAGCTCCTGAAACCAAAGGGTCGCACGGAACACTTTTGCCCTTGTCCCCCGCGTTACTATCAAACTTGTAGGTTTGATTTATTTTCGGATATAGCGCATCTACGTTTTTTATTACGTAAGAGTTCGTTTGTGACATTGTTCTCTCCTATTGAGATTGTTTAAAAGTAAAGCCTTCCTCACTAGAGAAAGGAGATTGAAGACTCATAGTGTTTAGTAGAACATTATTAGTCTCAGGGTTTTTCTGTGCACACACAGCCAGTGAAAATTCTTCTTCGGTAACTGCTCGTTTTGGCCTAAACAAAAGTTTAGGTATTTCACTAAGCCGCTCAAAATATAATTCTGTAACCACAGATGCCAACGGGGTCTTATGGGCATTGAGGTGTCTAGCATAAACTTGCATAGCCATCTTTTGTGGGTTGTCACCGAAGACACTTGTTGCAGGTAGTTGTAGTTGGTACAACGTTGAATCCATTTCACAATCTTCTTGGGCTACAAGCATAACTACAATTCTTTGGTGGAAACGACATGCCCTACTTCCATGTTTCCCCGAACCTTTTATATTCCATTTACAATCAAAACAACTTTCAGATTGAATATTTTCAGGCGCTACTGTTGATGTCGGCCTCCCTGTACGAGTGTCATCAGCCCAACATATTGGGCTAGCAGGATTAGCTTCGTCATACTCCCCTGAATAATAGGTACGGGAGATAGGCGCTGCCTTGATAATGATAACTTCCAAGGGTTCCTTAGTCCGGGGTAATACTTCACTACCACCCTCCAAAAAGGAAAACGTTGCATCTTTTAAACTTATCTTCCTGCCACCTGAAATTGGGGCCATACTAGTTTTTGTTTTCGGCTGCTTTATGCGAGACAACAAATCTTGCACACGTAAGTCTGACGTATTTTCTGCCACAAAGTTCCCCTCTACACGTCATCGAACTCAAAACCATCACCAGCATCATCAAACGCATTTTCATTTATCCCTTCAAGACCAGAGCTAGATTGGTTGGTTTTCTTCAACGCTTCTACCACGGAAGGTATATTAAAACGATACGTCTTTGCCCCAACTTTTAAGTAGCTGTTGGGTGGGATATGTCCCTGCTTTATCCAATGTCGGATGGTACTTACATTCACGGACAAGTGATTAGCTAAGTCCTCTATTGGTAAATACTTTTCAGTCATTTGCCTTACTTCTCCTCACAGTAATTGTGTAAGCACTATCCACATTTAAGCCCGGTGGAAGTTTGTCGGGATTTTCCTCAAGGAACTGGCGCATGTTGCCTTGGTGTAACCTCTTTTCTAAAAGATCAACAGCATCATTATCCTTAATGAAAGTGTTCATAGACTCCCAATCGGAAGTCCAATATTTGGTGCGAACTTGACGAAAGAATGTACCCACTCTAGTGCGTACTGATTCCACATCGTTCTCTTTACAGTGTTCCAAAAGAGCCGTCTTAACTATCTCCAACTTCTCGTTAAGAGCTGCTTCCTCTTTCTTAAGCTGTGCCGCCACAGCTGCCTTTTTATCTCGTATCTTTATATAGACAGAGACAAGCCTATCTACGCTAATCGCATCAGTATCTGTGCTCACAATTATTCTCCCCAATGATTGTGTTTAGTTAAGTAACTTAATGTTCCTTGTATTATAGTGACATTTTGTTAACTTTCAAGTACTTCTTCATATAAATCTATCATTTTTGTGTGAACACTCAGTCTATTGTCTAACATCTTGTAGACCGCTTTCTCTACAGGTGCACCCTGTAGTTGCACCACAGTACAGGGATATGTTTGTCCTGAGCGGTGCACCCTTGCATTAGCTTGAGCGTAAGTTTCCAAAGAGGACGTTGGCCCCCACCATACAATAGTATTAGCCGCTGTCAGCGTAACCCCATGTGCAGCTGCTTGGGGTTGTATGATTAATACTTGAGGGGTGTCCGTGGTTTGGAACTCATCGAATATCCTTGTACGGTTATGAGCACTTACATCCCCCCGGATGACATCATTTGAAATGCCATCTTTGGAAAGCTTTTCTTTTAGCAAATCAATCACATGCCTGAAGGGTACAAATACTAAAACTTTTTGGCTGGATTCGTCTATAACTTCTCGTAAAACCTTGTAGCGGTTTTTAATGTCGAACTCTATTGTCTCGCCTGTGTCTGTGTAAACGGCACCACAAGCTATTTGTAGGAGTTTGTTCATGTTCACAGCCGCGTTGACCGCTGTAATCTGTTCTCCATCTGCTACTGCAACCATTTGATTTTTAAGTATTTTGTAGTACTTATTTTGTTGGGGTGTTAATGCAACCTCCCGGTGGGTGTAAGTCATTTCTGGCAAATCGAGACATTGATCTTTCGTAAAACGAATAGCCGGTTGGAGTGCATTAAATACCACGTCGGTAGCATTAGGTTTAGGAACCCATTTAAACTGCGTTACCTTGTACATAACAAGTTCTCTGAATGCCCCAAAGAATATAGGAACTTGCTTAGGGTTAACAAGTTTGGCTAACCCATAGCCATCCAGTGGGGATTGAGCCGCAGGGGTTCCTGTCATCATCCATAGCCACGTGTCAGGCTTAATGAGAGAGTTAAGGACTTTCCAACGCTTGGATTGGGCATTCTTGTAGTGGGTAGCTTCATCTGCAACAATCAGATCAAATCCCCCCTTAGCAATAACATCTTTTACTATCTCTACTCCATCATAATTTATGATGACGTATTCAGCCCCATTGTTAATAATATCTTCGCGCTTGGCCTTCGGCCCATAGGCAATAGCCACAGTACGGTGCATGGCAAACTTAAACAAATCTGCCCTCCATGCTGAATCCATAATAGACAAAGGACATATTATAAGAACACGATTAATAACTCGTTGCTTCATTAAAAAATCAGAAGCCCAAATCGCTGATGCCGTTTTCCCCGTCCCTTGTTCGTTAAAACAAAACCCCCTACGGTTCATAGTAAGAAAGGCTGACGTTATCTTCTGGTGGTCGAAAGGTTTGTACTTACCGGGCCATTCATACTTGCCCATGATAGGAGAAGGAACGTTCTTAACATTAAGGTTTTTTAGCACCCGTGTTTCATCTACTCCCCATTTCACCAACACATTATTACGCCCCAAGTTTTTGCTGTTGGGGATTGCCGTAGTTATTTTGTTGGGGTTACGGACTTTAAGTAATAACCCTCTATTGTCTACTACTCTCATTGCTTACTTCCCACGTTTGCTTCTTTTTTTAACAGCACTTTTGGCAATCTTGCCGCCTGTCTTAGCCGTGTTCTTGTAGTTACGGGCACGATTCTTGCTACTACTTTCTATCTTTACCCCGTCCTTGTTCTTACCACCTTTGCTTAGCGCTTTGACGTGACTTACATCACGGCCTTCACGTTTGTCAGCTTTGCCATTCTTGTTGGCATCCGTGCCTTTCGCATCTACAGCCCTTCGAGCACGCTGCCTTTCCATACGTGCTTTAAAAGCTGCACTTCCTACAGGATTGTTTGTCTGCTTGGGTCGATCTTTAGGATTTTTATACGCCATTATATTTCCTCCGTAGCGCGGATTACACGGCATCTCTCACGCTTGTCTCCTAGGTAATATATCTTACTGTCGGCCTCAAGTTGGGTGGGTCTAGCAGTAATGCTGCTATAGGGGAGGTGGGGGTGGATGGCCCGTATTTCTTTAGTAGTGATTCCATTATCCCCTGCTTTAACAACTTCACTATAAACTAAGGCAAGCATTTTCCCGCTAGAAACTTCCCCCGCTGCGTCCCTGCTAGTCTCAGGATCGTCTGTGCGTGATAGCTTGTAGACAGGGGTATCATTAAATATGTATTCCGTCATTATTTTCTCCCGTTATGTGGACATTCCAATACAATACAGTGAGCACGGCAAAGTCCCGAAGGACGGGGGTTCCACGTATCTACTTCATACGCTTGTTCCATCTTGCCGTATTCTCCTAACCATTTTTGCCAAAGGGTAGCCTCGTTTTCAATAGTGTAAGTGTCTTTAATAAACGCATTACACACGACGAAGAGTAACCCTCCTTTCACCACCTTAATCTCAGGGAAATGTTTAAACGTTGCTAGAGCCATTAGTTCTAGCTGTCCTTTATCTGCATACTTAGCAGATTTTCCCGTCTTGTAATCTATTACTTTGGCTACACCTGTCTCACGATTTAATATTGTTAAGTCGGAAACACCACGCCACCAAACATCTTTGTCAAAGAACCCACAGGGTTCGAGATCGGCAGTTAGCCCCATCCTATACTCACAAAGCTTTTCCCCTTTCATGTTATTGAGTTTGTCTAGCACTGGCCTAGCAAATTCAAATCGGGGGTCCAATGTCACAGCTTGTCCAATGTATTCTTCTGCTGCTTTGTGGAACTCATTCCCATACAGGATGGGTTGTGTATCAAAGTCTTCTTTATAATCTTTAGCAACCTTTAAGTGGTAGTATTTTTTTGGACATTGGTCAAATGTCTTTATGCTACTAAAGGACCATGTTGGCTTGGTTGCCATACTATAGATTCCCCATAGTTTTTTCCTACCTCAACGTCACCACGAACGGGTAAGCCTTCTGCCCATTGTGGTGTCCAACGCATACATTCACTGACGAAAGCCGCAGCCTCGTCTACTTCCTTATCTGGTACAGAGCATATCACAGAATCATGCACAGTAAGCAAGATGTGGTAACGCTTAGAAATTTGTACCATTTGCTCAGCCATAATGCACCTTGCTAACGCTTGGCAAACATTTTCAATTACCTTGCCCCCATAGATTTTGGTTCGGCCTCGACGAGTCTTATAGGAAAACTGCAACCCACGCTCTGTTTCTTCAGCATCTAACCCTTCATAAAACATGTGTAAGCCAGAAGGTAAATTGATGCCGTACACATAAGGTTCTACAGACAACACTCCTTGTCGCCCAAAGGTCGTTTTGTTTCCTTGGTACATGTTCAACAACATGAATTGAGCATCACGCCATAGGGATGTGATGGCTCCACTTGCTCCCCGGTATTCGTAGATGATTCTTTGTGCTTCTTCTTCAGTTACTTCTACTCCCATAGTTTTTAACTGAGCACGAAATTTGACTGGTCCCATTCCATATCCACATCCGAGCAAAGTTTGCTTGCCGATGAAACGTTGGTTAGCGGTAATAATTTCTACAGGGATGTCATAGATGGTACTTGCCATCCGCTTGTATACATCTTCCCCACGTATAAAGGCGTTAAGCAGATCGTTTTGCCCCCCAAACCATGCAAGAACACGTGCCTCTATTTGTGCCGAATCAGCTTCTACAAGCGTGTGCCCATTGGGGGCTTCAATGCACGACTTTAAGACCTTAGCATTTTCTCCGCGACTCGGCAGGTTTTGGAGGTTGATTTTGTCGGAGCCACCCCAACGCCCCGTATGGGCTGCGTAGTATTTAATAGGTACAGGTAGTGGCCCGCGTGAAGCTATGCTTAAAAATCTTTCACTACGTTTTTCTTCCAGTGTGCTCTTTAACCCAATGCGTGCTGCCACCAACACTTGTACCCTAGGGTCATCGTGTTCTTGTAGTGCTTTAAATTCTTCATCACTCTTTGCAAAGGCGAAAGCTTCTTTTCCTGTACGCAAACTAATTTTAGTAGGGGGGATGACATCCAGAGCAATGAGTTCATCAGCAAATTTTTGGTTAGACATCAGCTGAGTTTTTTCTAACCCGCATTGTTCCAGTAGTTTGTTTTTCTGAGCACGTACTGCAACCAAGTGAGCAGTTAGTTTATGGGTGTTAAGTATTAAAACAGGTTCAATGAACATCCGTAGGGTTAGATCAATAACTTTTAGTTCCCCAACCTTAAACTTTGTAGTACGCATGAACAGTGCAAACAATTCTTGGGTAAGTTCCACATCGTTAATACAGTAGTCACCGTACTTTGATAATTCTTCTTGTGTAAAATCTGCACGATGTTTGCCCAGTGCATTTATTACTTCATCTCCCTTTTCTCCAATACTGTGACATTGGGATAACGCGGCGAGAGAAGACGATACTTCCGTGCCATGAATAGCACGCCCCATGCACATAGTATCAAGGTATAACTTAGGGCGAATATCAAAAACCCAATTGAGAATAGCACCATCAAACATAGTATTGTGAGCAAGTAGAGCACTTTTTGCCCAATCGAAATTAGCATGTAAATAAGTTTTGAGTACATCTTTATCCCCTGACAACCAAACTGTTTCTTCATCATTAACTTTTACCGCTAACCCAATCGTTTCAAAGTCAGGACTGCGGATGTATTCTTCAGTGGTTATCTTGCTTAGCGAAAAGGTTTTGTCGTAATACGTTTCAAAGTCTACTGTTATAATGTCCACTGTTATTCCTCTTCCGTTTCTTTTGTCCAACTGCTCGGCACTGCCTTATTAGCCCCTTTGGTAGGAGGTACGTTGTAACGATACTTTTTTATAACCTTGCCTCGTGCCAAATAATTCTTGATGTCTCTAGCTATTTGCTCACGCACGGCATCTTTGTTTTCACTCATCGTACTTCCTTATAAAAAACGTGTTGGTGTATCTTCGTGGTTATGGTTCCGGTGTACGCCCACTGAGGGTACACCTTAATATTGTGATAATGGGTTGCACCTGCTGTTGTATCAGGTTGTTCACCGCTCAACCAAGCAATATACAAAGCGTTATAAAACAACTGGGTATTGCGCGGGTTATCCGACTTCCCGTCACACCAGAAACTAAACTGGCACCGGTTCCTTATGGGATGCTCGTTCCAGTAGTACCCTTGTTTCACTACTTCACAGGCATTATCTGGGTACTCAGAACTCTCTATGCGGTTACGTACTACTTGAGCCACTGCAAGTTGCCCTGCCGTTGGCTCCCCCCGCGCCTCAAAGTATACCGCTATTGCTATGCACACTAATGATTCAGTTATCATTATTCAGTGCCTTCCTTTTTGTTTGCTCGCAGTTTGTCTTAAAGCTTCGTCAAGACCATATTTTTTGACTCGTTCTTGCCACGCTTTGTATTCCAATCGTGTATCCCTGTTCCTTTCACGATGCAGGAGAACTGCGGGTTCAGGGGGGGAGGGTGGAGGCATCGCTGCTCTTTGGTTTCTTACTGCTTCACTAAACTCTTCCCCCTCAAGGGCTAACCGTAGATGTTTAGTTCTGTCAGGGTGACGTAATTTACGGAGTGCCTTCGCTTCTATTTGTCTTATGCGTTCTGCCCGTACACCGAATTTAATCCCTGCTTCTTTAAGCGTACACGCCTCTTCATCCCCCAAACCATAGCGCACCTCTAAAACTTTTTTCTCTCGTAAAGTTAATTGATCCAGTGTTTTTTCTAGTGCTTCTTTCTGTTCAGTGATTTCTACTAATAAATCAGGATTGTGTGCGCTTTCTAATAAATTGCTAGACATCAACTCCCCAATGTTCGCTTGGATAGCACCTTGATTAACCGTGAGGGGGTCAAATATATGTTGGGCTGGAAAAAGGTCTTCGGGATTGCAACTAAAAAAATCACATAAAGACTGTATTGAGCTACGTACAGTCCCTTTGTTTGTGTAGGGGGTTACCTTAAGGTTTAAAATGTCCCCTATAACACTTGGGCCTAGGCCTACCACCCGTGCTAATTCAGCTGCGGTGGAAATACCCTGCTCTTGCATCTTCTCATAGAGGTAATTGTTTTTTATTTTTATTTCAAGTCGGTAATCTTTCATCACTCACCCCTCCAAACTCTTTCCCGTAATATGGCTTGTTCCCATTGATGGCACGTTGGGCAATACCAACCTTTGCGTAATTGTTCTTCTGCGTTAATGACTTGCAGCATTGTGCCACCACAACCACAGTCTTTCCTAGCTAGGCTAGGTACTGGTATCAATAGATCAGGATCAGTCGGCATCTAAGTTATCCTCTGCGCTAATAGTTTGTCTACTGCTTGGGTGACCACTTGCTGACAACGGGGGCATACGGTATACCCTGCCTCTTCTAGCTCCTGTGCAAACAAGTTATCACAATACAAACATGGTTTCTTACTCACTAATTCTTGCTTTACTTTACTCATGCTTCGTCCTCCGTTGATTAAGTTGGGTGCGTGCCCTCACGGGACACGACTAGCCTTAGCGCGGCTTCTTCGGCATACACACAAGGGTGGAGGACTACGTTAAAGTCACTATCTTGTTGCATGCTGTGGGTGTTAATTAATGTCCACCGCCCACTGGGACAAACCACTAAGTATAATCCCGTCTGAAACCCTCATCGTAATCGAGATGAAGGTGGGGATTTAAAGCCTCTACTACTAACCCTAAGTTAACTTCATTCAATACCATTGCTATCCCCCCACTTTTCTTTATCTTCTCCAGTTCAATTTTCTGTAATGCAGTGGTGGTGTTCTTGCCCGCCTTGCATTCAATACCAAAAAACTTTCCTTTATAGCACCCGACTATATCGGGCACGCCGTTGCGTCCGTAACCTCCTGTTGCAGGAAAGAAGTAGTACGCACCAATCTCTTTCAGTATCTTAACTACCGTCTGTTTAACTTTCTTTTCCGGTGTCATCGCCATCTTCGTTCTCCTAAAGTGTTTTCTGAGACACCTTAAACTCGTAGTTAAGTTGTTTGAGTAGCTTAATGTCGCAATCAGTAAACGTTTTCTTTCCAGTTAGTTGCGCCAATAACTTCCCTGTCTGGTCTATTGGGTACACTAAATCTGTACCGTAGTAGTTCTTAATTGCCACGTTAACAGTTGTCTTAGTGCTCGATGCCTGTAGTTGCATTACTTGTCCTCCGGTTCTGGTGTGAATGTTGAACACGCATCATCTGCTGCACGCTCGGCCATCTCGCGCTTGCGCTCCGCTGGGTCTACGTAGTCTTCCTCCTGCTTACGCAGGTGCTCGTCTAGGTCTGTCATCACTGGGTCTTTACTCATCGTCGTTCTCCCCCATTCTCTTCTCGTCGCGCTTGATGTTCTTTTTCCTGTAGACCATCAAGCTCGTCGCCGTATTTTTCATTTAGCTGTGTTTCGTGGAATGAGAAAGCATCGTTTCCGCGAATGCGTTTCCGCAGGGGAGCCATGCTTCTCTTGAACACCTTCAGCCCCTCACGGAAGTCTTCTCCTTCATTGCCAATTAGAAGCTCTAGCCATAGCACTTCCATTTTATCTATGGTTTTTTGCTGACTCTTAGTAATAGAGGGCGGGCTTGCCCTCCAACTTTCGTCTTGGCACTCCCAACACAGTGTGTTTATTGTCTTATTCTCGTGCGCTAGTTGCGGATTACCACAATTACCCTTCAATTCTGGGCCATAACAGCGAGTGGGTACTTCCCGAATCCAAGCCTCAACTTCCGCAACAAAGTGATTATCTTGGCGGCGTTCAAAGCCATCCTCGGCTGCATGCTGTTCCAACAGCTCAGTCATTTGATAAAGTTTATCCAAAGAAAAGTGATACCGCGTTCTTATCTTGCCTAAATTGGTGTCTTTATTTTTACTCATCTTCGTTGTCCCCTTTTAAGTTTGCCATTCTATCTATAAT
>Ga0114999_10002537_pt1 | contig 23841 bp, 28 predicted proteins | sample ArcticOcean_MG_C_3_FD_89820 | JGI IMG/M metagenome (GOLD analysis project Ga0114999, IMG submission 89820) | Marine microbial communities from western Arctic Ocean - ArcticOcean_MG_CB8_126 | ecosystem: Environmental > Aquatic > Marine > Oceanic | place: Arctic Ocean: Canada Basin | collected...
TAGGCGCTGTTGCAGCCAGTCCAGATTGTACAGGTCCCCAACCTGCACGCCGATCTTCATCGCCTTGTCGGCATAGAACGGAGCGATTTCCGCCCGTGTCGAGCCCAAGGCCTCGCCCGCGAGTCTCTCCTCCTCGTATTGATCGTGCAGGACGTGTCCACTCAAGGTCAACTGCGCTCGATCAGAGACGAGGACCTGAGGTGCTGGTACGGCCGCTGCCGCTGCGGCGCTGCTGAATCAGATAGCGAGGTCAGCTTTCCGGTACTGTGTCCTAGTGGCAGATAGAGCGCGGTAGGATAGAGGCAGCTGTTTCAGCTCGCGGTGAGCTCGCGCAAGGATCCACGGTCGCTTTGGGGCGCACCAAGCCACGTCCGTATGGCCTGTTGGATAGAAGGCCAGTCATGATCCATCATGGCAAACCACGCGGTATCTCGATTGCGGCTGCGGACGATCCGATGCTGCTTGAAGATCCCTTCGGGGCGAAATCCTAGTCGTTCTGCCGCAGCGCACGAACGGGCATTAAGGACGTCACACTTCCACTCGACGCGGCGATACCCGAGATCGTTGAAGGCGTGTTGCAGAAGCAGGAAGATGCTCTCGGTATTCACCGTCGTCCGCTGGACCTGCGGCGAATACCAGATATGTCCAACTTCGATGGATCGGTGCTCGGCTGCGATACTCAGATAGCTCACCATGCCAACAGGCTTTGCATCGGGTTGTTGGCACACGGTAAAGAATCGCGGGTCCGCCGACTCAGAACTCTCCTGGAGCCACGCGCGCATCTGTGCACGGTCGTCGAAGGGGCCATAGGGCATATACGTCCAGATCCACTCCTGGTCGGCACCATGACCAGCAGCAAATAGAGAATCCGTGTCCAGGTCGACGTCGATAGGGCGAAGGACCACGTCCACGCCGGTATGCACCTGCGCCTTCGGTCTGGCTGCGACACAAGGATCGGTGACCCGGACGCCGACTGGCAGAACCGGTTCGTTGTTCATCTGGCTGTCACACCTGGCGCAGGATCGCTCGGATGGCCGTTTCGTAGGCATCTGCATAGGCGACCATACCAAGATCGGTCGGGTGCGAGGAGTCCACCGTCGCCTCGCCATCATCAGGTAACAGGAGATCTCCATCCAGATAATGAATTCGGTCGTCGCCTGCAGCCGTCAACTCGTGCCATGCTGCTCGCAGTGCCGCACGGCTGGTTCGATGACGGTCTGCCTTCGCTGGGAAGAAGCGAGTGTTCGCATAGGTACGATCCTCGACCAAAAGGATCGGTGTCAGTGGTTGTGATTGGCGGATCCGTCGCACCAATGGGACGGTGCGCTCGGTGATTTGGGCGTGCGTCATGTTCGGCAGGCAATCAATCACAAACAGGCATGGATTCTGCTGCGCCAGCAAGTCGGCGACTTCAGGCTCCATGATGCCATTGCCTGCGAATCCGAAATTGATCACGCGTCGACGCAGTCTGCGACCGACGATCGACGAAATGCACATACCTGCCCGGGCAGCACTGGCACCATGCATGATAGATGTGCCATAGAAGAGGACCGGCTTCTCCTCTCGTGCAGCAAGAGGCTGTAGGACCGCACCGGCTTCGACGCCGATTTCGAGGGTTTCAGGACTGTTGAACAGTGGCAGATAGAGGGTGTAGCACCTGGAGCCGGGAGCCAACCCTTCAGCAAGGGTTGCCTCGACTCGCTGGCCCTCAGGTCTGGAGATACCTACCCAACGCAGTATACCAGACGCGTCCTCTGCATACAGATCGAGACCCGAATGGGATGTGGCGGGCATGTGGGCCATACTGATCGTGGAATGCAACAGATCATAGCGTGCATGGATCTGTGTTGAATCTGTCACGAAACGCAAACTCAGTCCGGCAGAACAGCGGGAGAGATCCCATACCGGTTCACGCACCACGCCCTCGGCGCCTGGTGGCAATCTCTCAAAACGCCGGGTCGTGTCATCCCAGCCCTTGCCCTCTACGTCCCAGGCAGTGGCATCGTGCCAGTGCAGGTCCTGCGTGTCTTGAGTCATCGTTCAGTGGACCGTGGTTCGGCTTGATCTGCGGTCGTGCGATGGGTATGGGCACAACCGGCGATCTTCAGTGTTGGAGCAAGGGGCAGAAACAGGGCCCTGATGCGTGTCATGGAACGACTCCCTCCATTGTGGTGGTTCGGCCGGGTACGGCCAGGGAGGGTATGCTCGTATGGAACCCCCCTTCAAAGCAAATGTGGCGCAGAGCGGTCGGCTCATTTCGTGAAGGCGTTTGAAGCCACTGCTCCTTCGGCATGGAAGACAGGCTACGGGCCACCTCGTATTCCACGAGTAGGTCAACGGACTGACTCGGTGGAATCTCAGCAAGCCATACGTAGAGGTGACTGGTCAGGTAGTCCCGCTTGTTCACATGGGCCGCTTCAACACGTAAGGCGGAAGGGGGCGGCGTCAATGTGCCAGTTAACCGCGCGCCCTCATCACCAAAATGAGCGACCGATCGTAACGGTGATCCTTGCAACCCCTGTGGTCCGTCCCCCATAACTTGCCTCAAGAGAATCTGTTCTGTGGGAAAATCCCGGGCACGATTCTTTAGGTCTCCAGGCTGCATACGTATCGACGTATGATCATTGCCAAGCAATGACGTTTGATGCTGGTTCCCAAAATCGGGGAAACCGTGCATGACGTAGGGGGCAACAATTGCTTGAGTGCCGACGTTGGTCATCTGATAGGTGACGGCGAACCGAAGATCGTTGTAGAAGTTCATATCCCCCTCAACGACGATGCCATGGTCCTTCATTCGGCGCGCAAAAGTGAAGATGAATCCAGTCCTCACCCGATTCGATGTAGGGTTTTCCCCAATGGGTCTGCAGTAGCTTGCGGCGCTGGGTTCGGCCGAGTCTCGTCCACCACAGCCATTCCCAATCTGCCAGGGGCAGTGTGCCATCGGCCAAATTCAAGCGTGGGTCGTGACGCAGTCTCAGCTGCGTGATGCCGAAGGAATCCGTGTGCCGAACCTCTCCGAGATAGGAGGGGAATTAGAGCAGTGTCGAATCAGTGCGACGCGCAAACCGAATCCCCTCGGCCAACTCAACAACAGTCGGCGGCTGGGTTGTGCAGCTACATAGGATCGTGATCAACAATAGACCGACTGTTGCCCATTTCCTTGTAGCAAACTCTATTGATGACCATCGGTTCATCATGACTGTAGGCAAGTTGAAGACTCAACACGGGGCATAAGAATGACGGACGAGGATATCTGGTATTTTCGACACAATGGCTTCTATCGGCTGCCACAGCGTTTGCCAGAAAATCTTGTGGCACGGCTCAATGAAGAGACCACCCAGCAGATTGCCTCGATGCAGGAGCCCATTGTTTGGGAAGATGATTGTCGGCGCGGCCGTCCGGAGCATGTGCGTCGGCTGTCCAAGGTCCTGCAGCGTTCGGGCGTGTTTCTCGAAGCTGCTCAGCATGAAGCCATCCTCGATGCACTGGCAGGGATCCTTGGGCCCAACATCGAATTGGTGACGAACAAGCACAACCATCTGATGGTGCGTCCGCCCGCATCGGCACCCGTTTTCTGGCACGCCGGTGAAGAGACCTGGGATCCTGTGCTGATCACGGCCCTCGTCTACCTCGAAGAATCGACCTTCGACAATGGCTGCATACGGCTCGTACCAGGATCGCACCAGCGGCCCTTTGCCTGGCCACGTCGCCCGGGAAAGGACTTCTATGGGAGTCCGCTCTACGATCGATCAGTGCCTGTTCCTATGCCGGCGGGGGGGGTGCTGTTGTTCAATGACTGCTGCTTTCATGGCGCCGAGGAGAATCGGACCGATGGATCAAGACGCAGCATGACCCTCGGCTACCGGGCGCATGACTCGCACGATGTCGAGAAGGAAGATCCCGAGAAGATTCTTGTCAGGGGAGAGCGCGTGTACACGGGGCACGAATCGCCGTATCCTGGGCGTAGCTAGTCCGTCTGGTTGGCGATTTCGATGAAATTTTCGTCAATACTCGATTTCATAGTCGTGCTGCCACTCCAGAAAACGCTGACGCAGATCTATGGTAGAGCGCTTGGGATTTTTCAACGCGTCATGAAGGAAGTCTGCGCACATCGTTTCATGTGCTTCATCACCGGAAGCTTCCGGCAGTAGCCCGCGTCGGGCGGTATAGATACGCTGGTGCCCAAGGGCGCCATTGGTGTAGTAAACCTCTTGTACGTAGCGCTTCTTTCTGCTGCCATCCACACGGCCCGGTCCGGGGCCATGGCCTTCGAGACGAAGGAACAGAAACAGATTCGCCGCGCGGTACTGCCGCTCCGGGACGCCATTGACATCGACGATCTCGGAGCGCGCCTGATCGAGATGGTCTACGTGCATGTTGCCCACCACCTGATGACCGCGACTACCCAATTCGAAAAAATCGCGCAGGTCCTGATCCCACAGATACGTCGGTGGGGGATGATCCGATAGTTCGTGTGAAATGAGACAGCCACGCTCAAAGCGCAGATCCAGCACTTTCTGTGGCAGCGCAATGCCCAGGCGCCGATCTGCGGGCACAAAGGGCAGGAGGGATCTCATCGTCGTCGTCTTGCCCACACCCCCAGGTCCTGAGCAGACGATCCATGATGCTCCTCTGGAGACCTTTGACGCCAGCCAGGCGGCCAGGTCAAGGGGGATCGTCTTCTTCTGAATCAGGTCCACCAGAGAAAAAACCTTCTCCCCCCGGCGAGGTGTGCACAGGTCCTGCAGCAGCTTGATCTCGCGCTGGTTCATCGCTCGAGCCTCTTCATCTTTGCAGGGCCAGTGTCGCTCCAACCGAGAAACCGTCAGTAACGAAAGCGAAGGCATCGTCCATCACTTGTAGGATCGTGTCGATGTCTGTGTCGGTGTGAGCAGCACTGAAACCGTGATGGCACGGACCGCCACCGTAGTCGTGGAAATACACGCCACCGGATGCGGCGTGTCGGATAAAAGCGAGCATGATATCTCGGCGATGTAACAACGCATCGCTGTAGTCTATGGGGGGACTTTCAAGTCCCATCATCAGACCAAATCGCGCCCCATGGCGTGGCACCTGGACCGGTAGCCCTCGGCATTCGATGATGTCATCCAGACCGGCATAGAAATTGTCGAAGCGGCCGAGAAGATCCGGGTAGAATTCAGGCTGGGTCACCTGCTCGAGGAAGGCTTGAGCACACAAGATCGAAGGCAGGGGAGCCATGAAGGTCCCACTGTGCTGCACCTCACCGACGGGTCTGTACTGATCCATGAGGCTTGCGGGACCACAGATTGCCGATAAGGGCAATCCACCGCCCAGGGATTTGCCGATTGTGCAGATATCAGGTGTGACACCGAAGTCAGCCTGGGCTCCCCCTGTGCTTTTCTTGAAACTCGACTGGATTTCGTCGAAGAATAGCAGAACATCGTACTGCTGAGTGAGTTCGCGTAGACCCTCCAGATAGCCAGGCTGTGGACCGATGCCACCACTGTTGAAGTCCACGGGCTCAAGGATTACCGTGCCAATCTCACTCGATCTTAAACGCAAGGTCTGTTCGACAGCGTCAAGATCGTTGTAGGGCAGGGAGGTGATGAACTGTGCCATGGGTTGGGGAATGCCCGGTGACTCAACGAAGCTGCTGGCATCTGCAAGGCGGTCCGCCGGCACATGGCCACCGATATAGGTCAATTCGTGGTAGCCATGAAAGTGACCCGTGAAGCGAATGATGTGGTCCCGGCCAGTCGCTGCTCGACACAGACGTAGGGCATGTAGGGTGGCTTCGCTGCCAGAATTCGTGAAGCGGACCCGTTCCGCACATGGAATCAGCTTCACGAGGGTCTCTGCCACTTCGATATGGGGCTGCATGTCGTGGGCACAGCAGATGCCCAAGTCTGCGCTGCGTCGCAGGGCAGCCTGCACGGCAGGATGACCGTGGCCCAGCAGAGCGGCACCGTGGCCACAGCTCATATCAAGCCAGGTCTTGCCATCGACATCGTGAAGATTCGGTCCCGTGGCGTGGTCAATGTAAATGGGATGTCCAAGGGCCTGGTTGAGCCTTGTGGACGCACAGACGCCACCTGGCAGACTCTTCTTTCCACGCTCATACAGCTCTTGAAGAGCACTCAAGCGGCTATCTCCTCTGACTGCGCCCCATGTAGCGACAGCAGCACTCCATCGATCTGCGGCGACAGAGAAGATGTCATCTGCTGCGTGATTTGTCTCAAGAGACCACTCTCTAAGGGGCCACCCGACCATGCGACGGCCCGTAGAAAGCCGACCCATTCGATCGGCTCGCAAAGCACTTCCGGTAGTTGATTCAGACCCGACAATTCACCCACATCTCCATAATTATCAACAACTTGTGATCCAGTATCCCAGCCATATACATCGAAGTCTGCCTTCGTTGTAGGCACCGGATTCAGAGTGTTCGTCTCCTGTAGGAGCTGGCCGATGGCGATCTGCTTCAAGATGATTCTCGGGCCCTGACGAGTTGACGCAAAATAGTGTAAATTGGCAGATCGACGGGGGGCGGGCAAATCGACCCGTTCAGGAACCCCAGAATAGAGCGGCAGGAACCCCAGAATAGAGCGGCAGGAACCCCAGAATAGAGCGGCCTCTAGAAAAAGGAAAATGGGTATGAATGAACGGGTCGAGCGGGACTGGCAGACAGCACTTTCTGTGCTACAGCCGAACGCCAGGGACCTTGAACATGGGCTGGAGCTTCATCGCGACAGCTTCGTTTTCGAGTCCTACGGTTTTTCGCCGCGCGCCGCACCCCGCGGAGAAGCTCTGGCCCAGATTCTTGCGGAGGGTGCATCAGAAGTGGAATTCATTGAGGCCGAGGAGGACATGTTTCTGGCGCGGATGGCGGATGATGCTGATCTGGCAGCCGAATACCATGCCGCCCTCGATTTCGCCGGCGTCGACTGTATTCTGCAGAATGCTGGAGAGGAGTGTCAGGCGCCGCTGCAGCTAATCAAGAGACTGGGTAATTTTACCTATCTGACTGATATGCTGGGCGAATTCATGCAGAGAGTGCCCTCGCCTGCGGCCATCGTCGATGCCCATGCCGCGGGCAAGCACAGCCTCTACATGTCAGTCAATGGTGTGCCTCTTGCACAGCAGTGGAAGACCGTCGAAGAGGAACTACGCTACGTACGTGTCCTATTCCAGCTCGGCGTACGCATGACCCACATCACCTATAATCGGCGCAATATGCTCGGTGACGGGTGCGAAGAAATGACCGATGCCGGTCTGAGCGATTTTGGCATGGCCGCCATCGCTGAACTGAATCGCGTCGGCATCATCGCAGATGTCGCCCATTCTGGCTGGCAGACTGGAATCGATACAGCGCGCGTCTCCAAGGTGCCCATCGTCTCCAGCCACTCCGGTGCCCATGCCCTGAGTGGCCATCCGCGCTGCAAGACCGATGAGGTGATGCGAGCCATCGTCGACAAGGGGGGAACGGTCGGCGTTTGCTGTATCCCCGCTTTCCTCGGGGGAACGGGAGACCTCGCCGCATTTCTTGATCATATCGACTACATGGCAAAACTTGTTGGCGCTGATGCGGTCACGATCGGCACAGATCAGGCGTATTTGTCGAGCCAAAATGCTGCAGAACGAGAGAAATTCGATGCACCGCGCCGCGGCCGGCGACCCTTCGAAGGGTTCTGGCAACCCGACGATCCGCTGCACGATCCGGCCTGGAAGGAACCACGCATGAAGCAGAGCCTCGCCTGGACGAACTGGCCGCTATTCACCGTCGGACTGGTCCAGCGAGGTTATGGCGACGACGAGATTCGTGGAATTCTCGGTGGCAACATTCTGCGCGTCACGGGAGAGGTCTTCGACGCTCGTGAGCTTCTGTGACTAGAATGGACGTCTCTGCCACCTGCTGACTACCACTCATCTGGCAAGAATGCCGATCAGCCGGGAGTTCGTTGGCTCGCTCATACCTTTTCGTACCCCTCAGGCAGAGGCAGCTTGTCCACGATCGCTGCCTTTACCTTGCGTGCGTGCGTGCAGGCACCGCGATAGGTGAATCCCTTGCAGTCGCAGGTGACGTCAGCACCCAACACGTCGACTGTGTAGTGGATTTTTGCATCCCTTGAGGAAGTAACACGGACCGTGGTTTGGTCTGGTCCCGTGAGTACGTCGGCCAATGCCTGAATAGCTGCTTCTGAAATGGGCGCCAAGACTCGTCGTGCCTGCTGTGACAGATTCCCAGCTGCATCCTGCAGATATCGGGTCGTCGCCGCACGCAGGGAGGTCATCATCTGTTCCGGCGATGTGTCCTGCGACCGCAAGCGGGCGAAGTCTGTGTCGAGGGCTTGTAGAATCTGCCGCAACTCATCCATTACGTCCGCGTCCATTGAACCACCCAGCGAGCGGCCATCCACCACATCATCGACGATACGCGACTTGCGGTCGAAAACACCGCGAACAAATTCCTCTACCGTCCCTCGCGCGATCATATATGTCACGTTGACACTACCCGTCTGCCCGATCCGGTAGGCACGGTCCTCAGCCTGCCAATGATTGGCAGGTGTCCAGTCGAGATCATTGAAAACGACCTGTCGTGCCGCTGTGAGATTGACCCCCGTGCCACCCGCATGGATCTGTCCCAGATACACACGCACGGATTCGTCATTCTGGAAGCGATCGACGATACCCTGTCGCTGGGGAACCGGCACTTCTCCGGTGAGTAGCACGGATGCGGCGCCGAAGTGCTTCTCTAACCGTTCCAGGACATTGGGGAAGCCCGAGAAGACGAGGATCTTCTCGCCCTGCTCAATCGCACCTTCGACGTATTCTTTGGTATACCGGCTCTTGGCCAGCCCAACGGTCTTCCTCGTCGACATCAAGCGGCCCATGCCTTTGCGGAAGCCGCGCTCTGTGCGTTGGGGTTCAATCCTTGGATCGAGAAACTGCATGACGTCACGGTTGAGTGCATCTCGTGTACGTTCGGGCAGCTCGACATCAATCCATGTCCGCACCTTTGGTGGTAGGTCGAGGACATCGTCCTTGTGTCGACGCAGCATGGTCCCATGCAGTTGGACAGACAGTTCATCGACATGGCTGGCGCCATCGGCGACCCAATGTCCGTAGTCGTTGCGGCCGCCGTCGCAGTAGCGTCGAGAAAAGGACATGAAGCTGCGGCCCAAAGGGTGGTCGACGAGTTGTAGCAGCGGAAACAGATCTCGCGGTCTGTTGGTCAGGGGCGTGCCCGTCAACGCGTGAACGACAGGATCCCCAACGGTGCGATCAACGAGGGTTCGCGCAAAACGACTTCGCTGCGAACGATGATTCTTCAGATAGTGAGCCTCGTCGAAGGCAATGCCGACCCAGTTGTGGGTGAGAAGGGCCTCGAGGTGTTTTCCGAGGATGTCATAGTTCAGGATCACCCAACCACCAAAACCGGGTTCCGGAGGCGGCGCCGGTCCGACAATGTGTGTCTTCGCTTCTGGTAGGACCATCGCGATCTCGCGCTGCCAGTTAAGCTTCACCGACGCCGGGCAGATCACGAGATAGGGGCCGCCATGGTCTGCATGCGTGAGAGCCAGGATCGATTGGCGTGTCTTACCCAGTCCCATGTCGTCGGCGAGAATGGAACGTTTACGACCCAGGAGAAATGCGAGCCCTTCCACCTGGTGCGGATACAGTCCTTCGCTCACCTGACGCGCCTGAACGAGGCTCACGCTCGTTTCCTCTGAATTGCCAGATAATCCTGCCACAGCAGGCGAGCCGCGACAGAACGCCATGGACGCCACGCTTCTGCCATATGCAGCATGCGGTCGTCGGTCGGGCGCTTGCGCAGGCCTTTCACTCGCTGCACCGAGATGGCCAACGCGAGATCACCTACAGGCCATACGTCCGGTCGACGCAGAACCATCAGCAGATACACGTCGCGCGTCCATGGACCAATGCCACGAAGTCTGGTAAGACTCTCGCGTATCTGGTCGTCGCTTTGATGAGCCAATTTGCGCAGATCGATGAACCCCTCAGCCACAGCCTGTGCCAGACCGATGATATAGCTCGACTTGGATCTCGTGATGCCGGCGGCGCGCAGATCGTCCACATCGCATAGAGTCAATCTGGCAGCAGTCACCCGACCCACCTGTGACTGCAGACGACGGTAGATGGTGGCAGCCGCCTTCAATGACACCTGCTGTTCGAGGATAATGCGGACGATCGTCGCAAACCCGGGCGGACGCGCCCACAACGGTGGTGGTCCATGTCGACGGGCGATCGTCGCCAGTTCTTCGTCTACTTCACTGAGTTCTGACACCGCCTGTTCGATCTGAGAAATGCTCAGCGGGGCGGATGGGGGGACGTCGATCACCACGTCATCCGTCTTCATAGATCGACGCCAGGGCTCGGGCGAATTCCCCCGGATCTGTGGGCGTCTCGGATTCTCTTGATGCAGAAACCGCATCAGCCACCCGGTGACCCCTTGCGAGGGGCGCTGCCACGTCGGCCCTGCGATCTCTGGCGATTTCATCTGCCACTGCCTGCGGAATCGAATCGACAGAGTCTGTGACCTGCAGGTTGGTCAGGCAGCTGAGCATCGGCTTGTCCTCCCCGTCAAAGGGAGCCCGATCATCTGCTTTGAAAAGGACCCAGGGGCGGCCGGCACCCCAGGTAACTGCCGCCTCGACGACAGTGCCCGCATCGGGCACGCGACCCTGATGTTGGCCACACACGCGTGCGACCATTGTAACAGGTGGTAGATATCCAGGTCGAAGATCGATCGCCAGCATTTCTGCTCGTTCCGGCTCGTTGAACAGTGGGCCGGCACAATAGACACGGATTGTCTCCATCGAGTCCTTGTGACCGGGTTGTAACGCGCTGGGCCTGTTTGCCCTTGAGGCTGACAACCGTCGCCCCTGCCAACTGATGAAAAACACGCCATCCTTGGTGGTCTGAAAGCTGAAGCCCTCCTCCATCAGTCCGCCCGATGGGCTGTGATCGCCAGATGTTGCAAGTGAATGTCCTGCTGTCGGTGAGAGGGCGAAATGTTCAAGATTCCTCATAGGAATGCAAATAGACAGATGCTCGACACCAAGCGAAACTCACTGTAAAATGTCACCCATGCCTGTTTCCCGACGTCAGTTCCTCAAATCCGCTGCGGCCGTGAGGCTCGGCTTCGGCGGCTTGCAGCGGCAAAGTCTGGCGTTACCGTCCCAGTGACCATGAGGCGCATGACGGCGAGACACTGTCTCCAGGGAAGCTCGAACTGTTCGTCGAACCCAATGACAGCGACAGCGTCGAAAACTGCGACAATCTGACCGTTTCCCCCTGGGGTGATCTGGTCCTGTGCGAGGATGGACCTGAACAGCAGCATATAGTGGGCGTCACGCCTGACGGGGCACTGTACAAGCTTGGGCGCAATGCGCTCAACCGTTCCGAATTCGCCGGCGTCGTGTTTTCCCCTGAGGGTCAACAACTCTACGTCAACATTCAGAATCCAGGGATACCGCTGGCCATCAAGGCCCCGTGGGATCTTCGGGGATGAAGAATTCTGCCATCCGTCGTTCGTATTCCTGCGGATGGACGGCCAGGGCTCCGACGTGACCGACCCCCTTCGGTCTCCATGCCTCAATCTTTACATCGTGCTGGGCGGCGACCTGCAGTAGTCGTTCCGTGTGACTGGGACGCACGATCTCATCATCGGTGCCGTGGACGACAGCCAACCTGCGTCCTCCAGCACGCTTGATAGCATCGAGGGGGTTATGCCTCAACAGGGTGTCTCCCGACACGATTCGAGCCGCCCATTCGACGCCTGGGAATAGTGCGTCTGGCAGCCCTGTGTATTGAGTAAACTGGGCACGACCATCGGTCAGCGGGCTATCCAGGAAGATCGTCTTCAGGCCAGGCTCTTGAGCAAAAGCGGTCAAGGTAATCGCACCACCCAGAGAACTACCGTGCATACCGATTGACGCGTCAGCGAAGCCACGACTTCGGAGAAAATCGAAGGCACCCAGGGCGTCGAGATATTCCTCGCTGCCATAGGCTGAGCGACCGTCCTCGGTCTGCGAATCCCCACAGTCGCGCTGATCGAAGAGCAGGACATTGAACCCCGCCCTGTACAAGGCGCCTGCTTGCGCCAGCGGGTGGTGGTGATATTTGCACACCTGATAGCCGTGCACGACAATGATGGTCGCCGCTTCAGGATCTGTTGCGATATACCATCCGGATAGCTGCAGTCCATCCCGACTCGGAAAGTGAACCTCCTCATACGTCGGCATGGAATAGGCTTCAAAATCGAAATCCTGCCATTCATCGCAGTCGGTGACACAACCAAAATGATCGGGTCGATTGGCCCTGTTGTCGTCACAGACTGAGCCGATTCGACTCAGACCATCGTACACGACGAGACTGAGTCCGACGTAGGCGACGACGGCCAAGGTCAGCACGATGGGTAGGACAAAACGTAGCCGAATCATGGTCAGACGATCGGCCGCACTGGAAGGTTCGTCAACGACATTCGTCCTGTTGCTCCGACAACGTCCGACTCCATGCTTGCTGGTTGCTACCTACCTGGTTACCATTCGTCCAGTGCTCATGGAGGGAGCCTCCAGTCCGCGGGAAGGACCGCGTCCACCTCCGAGTTGTATCGTCCGTGCGAGCCACTCGCCGGGCCCCTCGACCTGAGGGAAACCATCTACCTCTTTTCAGCCTGAGATGCGGAAATCGGGCACTTTCACGGAAAGAGGCCTGCTATGCAGCCACTGCCGTCTCCGATTCATTTGCGCCAGCTCAAGAACCAATCCAAGGACCTGCGCGACGCCTGTCGTGCGGGGCAAGCCGAAGCGTTGGCGCGTCTGTACCAGCATCATCCTCAGCACTCGCCCCAAGCGACTCGTATCGTGAATCTGGCAGACGTTCAGTTGGTCATTGCCCGGGAACACGGATATGACAGCTGGCTACGGCTTGTTGCGGCCGCCGAACAATCGCACAAGCCAACCTCTGCCTTCGACGACTTTGTTGGCGTCAGTTGTGTGGCAACTGAGACTCGCCGGCTTCTGGCCAGCGCATCTGTTTCGAGCAAACCTGTGCTGTTGATCGGTGAACGGGGCACGGGGAAACGAACCTGTGCCCGATTGCTGCATGAAGCGGGACCTCGGTCCGGCGATCCTCTACAGCAACTCACGTGCAGTGGCAATGAAACCATCGTGGAAAGCAATCTGTTTGGTCACGAAGTGGATGCCTTTACGGGAGCCCGAGCCAGCCTGGATGGCTTGCTGCAAACGGGGGATGGTGGCAGCCTGCTGCTGGACGAAGTCGAGCACTTAGGGGTCGATACCCAGATCAGGATGCAGACCTATCTCGATGTCGGTCGATTTCGTCGGCTCGGCGCGGCGGCTGAGACGAGTTCGGATGTGCGTGTGATCGCCTCGACGAGTTCGGCTACGCTGGATTCTCTCCAGCGTGTCTTGCGTGAAGATCTCTTCTATCAGCTGTCCGTTCTTGTCGTCGCATTGCCGCCGTTACGTGATCGCCCGGAGGATGTCATGTCTCTTGTGCAGCACTTTGCCAGGCAGGAGATCGCCGAAGGGGCGCCGCAAACTACGCCCCCCAAGTTTTTGCCGGCGGCTATGACTGCCCTGGTGGAGTATGCGTGGCCTGGCAACGTGCGGCAGTTGCGCAATACGGTCGAGCGAGCCGTCATCACCAGCGACGGCACGTCGATCGGTGTAGATCAGCTACAGCTCCCGGCTGTTGTAGATCTCGTATAGAAAAGGGCGGGGGGCACCACGTGTGTCTTGCGTGGTGACCCTTCCCATTTGCTCAAGTGCATTTCAGACAGAGAGAAGAGGATGTCTCGTCGCGCCCTTTTTCAACTGGTAAATCCCGGTAGCTGGCGAGGTGAAGCGACCAGCGCTGCCGCCACCCAGGTTGGAGTCGTCGATGTCGACTCCGGGGATGTTCACTTTGTCGACTTTCAGCGGTTCGGACACCCGGAGCAGATCAACTGGTCCCCTGGTCCCGCTTTCAGCGACGGTCAACGATTCATCGTGCTGAGTATGGAGGCGGGGCTCTGCATCGACGATTCGACGCGCACGAGCCTTTGGGTCTACGACTTGCAGGCGGACACACTCAAGCCGCTGATGGAGAAATTTCGACCTGTGCCATATGCGACGGCCGTTGGGATACTCGACGACGAACGTCTCGTGACCGGACACAATCAAGATGGTGAAAACCGACATGTGATCTCGCGTCTGGATGGGTCGGATCCTGAGCCGCTAGTGATGAGAGAGGATGGCTATTCCTACTGTGTCGCTTTTGATCCGGTTGGCGATCGCATCGCCTATCACACCGCTTCTCGTCGCGGCGGTTACCGCATTACGGTACAAAATTTCGATGGCAGTGACGCAGTCGAGGTGGTTGGAGATCCGGCGCATTTGTATTTCGGCCCGCAATGGTCGCCTGATGGGCAATGGTTGCTATTTACCGATTGCCTGCATGGAGAGGATGAAGAACACATGCGCGCCGATCTGTGTGTGGTTCGACCTGACGGCAGCGACTTTCATCGTCTCACGGACGATAGATCACATTGGCTGTCGCCCGTGTTCGGTGATCCCACCACGAAAGGCGGCGGGTCTGAGCTGTCGCATTGGTGGCCAGATGGTTCGGCCGTTACCTGGGTGCGCCTCAAGGCGGGTTCGCAGACGCCTTGGCCGATGATGGAATCGGTTGAAGTCGACGATCACTGGAATCGGGACTATCGCCCCGATCAGGCCCGCGGTGGCACAGACCTTTGCCTTCTCGATCCGAGCACCGGCGACACGCGCGGAGTTTCTGGGGGGGCGCGCGCGATTACAGACAATGCGCCCGGTGTATGGGATTTCCGCTTCACACCCTCGCCACAGGGTGATCGACTGCTCTTCTGTCGATCTCGAACTGGTTCATGCTCTGAGCTGTGGACAGCACAGGCCGACGGAAGTAGTGCTCGCATGCTTACGGATGGTGTTGAGGGGTCCGGCGTAGATCACCCGCGCTGGCTGGGGGATCACTATCCATAGATGAACGAATCCGATCGCTCGACCTACAAGTCGATCGAGCTACAGTAGATCGAGCATCAGTTGGCCTGTTTCTCGAGATAGTCCGTGATCAGAGCCCAGCAAGGCTGCCGCAACGGATCGTTGATCAGCTTCTGGCCGATTCTGATTGAGCTTGAATTTCGCTTCCAGGCGAAGCACGTCGATATCAAAGCTGACAATCGCCTTGAGCAGCCCCTGGGACCTCTCATCCTGCCAGTCAGCTCTCCAGCCTGCCGGACCTGACTCGTAATCGTCCACCAGATCATCCAATAGAGCCCTTGTCACGTCGTCATCGTCGTGACGTTGCAAGACGCCATAGGCGTGGATGACGGCATAGTTCCACGTGGGGACAGCGAAGTCGGCGTCGTAGTGGCGGGGTGACACAGAGGCATGGGGGCCTTGGAAGATCGTGAGGATCTCTGCCTCTGTAGCAAGATCACTTGAGGATTGGCGCGTGCCAGATGGCCTCGCAGGCACACGAGTTTCCCTGTCTCATCGAAACAAGGCAGGAAGGGCAGATGTGATGCCAGGGACCGACCGCTAGTAGTCGTTGTAACGAGCACGCCGAAAGAGTGCTTCTCAAGCAGAGTCCGGATCGCCACGGAATCGTCGCATTCGAAGGAGCGTGGGATATACACGAACGAATCACCTGGAAGAAGAATGTTGAGGTCTATGGATTCTGGCGTCGCCGTACCCACTTGATGGCCAGTAGGATGGCCGGTGCTGAATGGAGAAAGAGATCGAATACCTCCAGGGGGCGGGTCAACGACCCTGTAAACAGCATCCTCAGCTTCTCCCACACGTGTGGCTCCGGTATGAGGGGGGCCAATCCAAGCAGCAGAGCGATGAAGATCACGGGTCCCATCGACATGCGATCGAGCCACGTCAGCATTGTGAGCCCGACTGAATACGATACCAGTATCGGTCGGCTTCTTCGAAGCCGAGACGCATCTGTAGTCGACGGGCGATCTGGTTGTTCTCCATGACCTGTAGATACGCCGATCGCGCACCCCGCTCATAGGCCCAAGCAAGACGCGCCTTGGCCAGGGCTTGGCCATACCCGCGACCTCGGTGGTCCGGATGGACCGCCAGATCGAAGAGACCCACCCAGTTGGCTGAGATGACGGCGCGTGCACAACCGATCCCAATAGCCGAGTCAGTGGCTGTTGGCATGATCACGGCGTAGATCGCCGGCACGTCTATCGCTTGCAGCAGCTGCAGCAGAATGTCGGAGTGCTCGGTCAGTGGTGACAGAGCGCGCCAGGTTTCCAGCCACGTGTCGTCAGGTCTGTCCCGCAGGCGCACACCCTCGGGCATGATGGGTGGCTGCGCCATGTCACGTGTCAGGATCAGCGTCTCGGTCGTAGCCCCGAATGTCCAGTTCCTCGTCCAGGCCAGCGGGTTGGCTCGTTGCAGTCACCTTGAACGTGCAGTCGAGACGATCCGTGGTGAAGACCGCCTCTGCATGGTAGATTTTTGCCTTCAGTTCGCCTGAACAAGGTCCTAGCGGCATGACACAATTTGCCCGTCGGCTGTACCCCTGGGACCGGCGCATTCCAATGTTCGGATGAGCTCGGTTGGCATTTGGGTCAATGAATTAACTATCGATTCTTGATGAGACTCTCGACGCCGACTCGCAGGGCCTCTGGACCAGCATCGAGATGGTATTGTAGCCCTCGCATACCGCAGTCGATGGCAGCTTCCACATTCTCCGCTTTGTCGTCGATAAAGGCAACCTGATTTGCCGGTTCTGCCAGCTTTTCGAGAATCGTTTCGAAATAGGCGCGATCTGGTTTCATCACGCCAAGGAAACAAGAGTAGAACTCAACATCAAAGTGTCCGGCGAAATCGAGTTGCGTGGACATGAAGTTCGCACGTACCGGGCTTTGATTGCTTGCCAGACAGCACTGAAATCCTCGCGTGCGTAGTTCCTCAAGCAACTCGAATGCGTGTGGGGCGAGGTTGATTCGACAAGTGACCGCCAAGATTTCGTCCATGGCCGTTGGTATGCCAAAGCGATCGAGGACCGGCTGCAACGCGAAGCGTAGATCTGCATCCTTTGTAAGAAAGGTTCGTTCTACTTCCAGAAAGCTGGCCATGAAATGCTCCGCTTCCTCTGGTGCTGGGAGAAGATGACCGAAGGCAGAGGTCCAGGAGACGGCACTGTGTTGCAAGACCCCGTCTGCATCAAACAGAATCGTCGTGATCTTTTTCGGCATGTAATTCACTGTAAAAACAATGATTTAGGATTGTGAACTTTTCTCGTCATCCCTCAAACACCCCTCAACTGACGATAAGCACGCCAAAAATGGATCCCGAATGTAACTCGCTGCCTGAGGGGCATGTCATGGACTCATTACCAAGTCACGGTATCAAGGATGGTGTCGTTGTACACCTTTGGATGGTCATCTCAGTCTTCGGTGCCAAGGCGAGAATCTGGTTCCGCATGGCGTCCAAGCCGAACCTCCGGGCGTTTGCGACTCTAATTCCTGACCTTGAGCTACTGACAGAGGACGATGCGCAGGAGGCGACCGACATCGTCAACACGCTGTTCACTCCAGACGATGCTCTTCGATTCGTCGAGGTGCTACTAAGTCACCCTGACATGGGATCCGATCATCGCATCGTTAATATCAACAAGCCCGGAATGCGGGCGTTCCATCAGCGACTCTGGGCAGGGAAGATTGCGTACGAGTTGTACCCATTCGGGGACTGGGATCCGTTCTCGGTAAATGGAGTGGACTTCCCACGAGACGAGGCTTCCATGATGACGTCGAGATTGCTCTGTATGAACTGAGTTTTGCGGGAGAGCCGACTGCCGTCAATAACTATCGCCCAGCTTGGCCTCGCCCCAATTCGATCGCTCCACTGAGGTGGGTATGTCTCCGTCATCATCCCTGTCCGTCTGAAACGTCACCCAGATCGGACGGTGATTTGATACTGCCAGAGAAGCAGCATCGTCATCATCACCAAACACAGCTTCATCAAAGCGATCGATTCCTGACTCGCCCATCCACTCCGTTACAGTGTCCCACCAGAAGTTGTCGTAGAGGCTCGCGTCGGAGATCGTCGTCTTCACGCCCGTGAACACTGGTCAAGCAGGTCATCCACCTCGTCCATGCCTGAGTCTTCTGGGGGAAGATTGAAATCGCCCAGTAGGATCACATCCTGTTCGTTGGGATCAGCATCCTGAACAGTTCGATACACGTCATCCAGCAGTACGTTCTCCGCCCTTCGGTCGCCGAGCCTCCGCCGTCTCTTGGATCTCGCAGACCCCACAGAACAGCGAAGCGCCTTTCATGATGTATTGACCTCCGCGCCGGCAACCGAGCCAGGAAGGAGGTCGAAGTGAGCATCCTGAGCCTTCCTGTGCATCGTCGTCGACAGCCCTCCAGCACCAACGTTGTTCCCTTCCAGTCTCCAGGGAACCACCGCCGAGCGAGGAACCACCTTCAAGTGAGACCTACGAGGCCGGAGGTCCACTCTTCTGAGATTTCCTTGTCGAGTTCCGGCAAGACCACGGAGGATGGTCAGAGTGGGCTGGCTTGTCAGGCGTGCTTCGCAACCTCGAGGCCGAGTTCGGTGACCTGAGAGTGGGGGAGATCACCCCGCGGCAGATCGAGGCCTACCTGAACCGCCGGCGCCGAGAGGGGCTGACCAATGCCACCTGCAATCGGTATCTGGCGGCCCCAAAGACTCTCTACAAGACAGCGCGGATCTGGGGGTATGTCAAAGAGTTGCCGTGGAGTAAGGTCGTAAACCTGGATCGCTTCGAGCTAGACTGATCGCAGGCTGTATGAAGGCGTAACAGGAAAGGGGACCCGGGTCATCGACTCGGGTCCCCCTTGTGATGCAAGCCCAGGCATTTCACTCGCCATGTGCATTAAGCTGATAGACATATATTAGACAAAAGATTGACATTTAGGTGGTCTTACCGCATCTTTTTGACCAATAGAGGCGAGGGCAAAGGCTCATTCTTTTCACATGGCGCGTAAAGGTGGGTCGATAGATCTCGCATGCTGCCCAGCGAGCCTCCCAGGAGAAGAGGTGCACCATGGTGGTTCCAAATCACTCCGGCCGAACCAATGGATCTGCAGTGTGGGCCTGCGTCATCGTCCTGGCGGCCCAACTCGTTTCGGCTCAGACCGAGGCGACAGAACAGCCATCCGCGCAGACGAGTCAGACCCGAGTACTGGTGGAAGAAGCCATCGCCCTCGGTGTGCCGCTCTTCAACGACCGTCAGCCGGATGCCTGCGCGGCCATCTATCGAATCACTCTGCGCTCTCTGCAGCTCCTGACACCTTCAAGCGTTGATCGGCAGATCATCGAGCGTGCGCTGCGCACGGCGGCTGTGCAAGATCCCGAGCGTGCCGCCTGGACACTCCGCTATGCCCTCGATGCGGTCTACGTGGGAACTGAAAGGGCCGCCTCGATGACGGATGAAACCGGCTTTCGCATCGACTTCGCGGATGCGAGCTCTGCATGGTATTCGGTGAATGACAACGTCATGGGTGGCGTCTCCCGCGGTGGGCTCGCCGTCTCCTACGAGGGGGTGGGGCGCTTCACCGGGCAGCTATCGATGCGGAACAATGGGGGCTTCAGCTCGGTGCGCACACAGGTTGCGAATGCTTCCCTGGCCGGCTATGACGGTGTCGAAATGCGAGTCCGAGGCGATGGGCGGCAGTATACGCTGCTGGCTGCACCGAGCAATGCCCGAGGATCCTGGCAAGGAAATTTCCGGGCCACGCAGGACTGGCAGACGATTCGAGTGCCCTTCGAAGAGATGGAACTGTCGGTCCGCGGCTGGCGACCGTCGAATTCTCCGACGCTCACGGGCCGGGACATCGGCATGATTGGACTGCTGGTCGCCGACAAGCAGACCCGTCCCTTCCGGCTGGAAATCGACTGGATCCAGGGCTTCGTGAACGAGGCCGCCACGATTCAGTGAACCGAGTCGCCGACTCACGTCCCGCGGCCCACCCGGCCAGTAACACGGGCCCTTTGCCAGAGAGTGATCAAAGCAATGAGTTGGACGCACATATTGGTGGGGACCAGCGGGCTGGTTTTGTCGCTGTGGATGGGATGGGGCGTCTACCTGATCACTACCACCGCGCGTCCGCCTCATGAGGTCGTGAAACGTCTCTCTGCCGATGTCGAGATCCGCCAGTACCAGGACCAGACATGGATCTCCCGCTCACACGAGCGATGATGCATCCTTTATCGTTGCTGGCATCCTTCATCGTGCACTGGGATGATCCCTTTCAGAAGAAAGAATCCGCCCTGCTCTTCCTGATTTCCTTCCTGACGCTCATTCTGACCGGGGCCGGCGGGTACTCCATCCACGGCTGGCTGATGCGGCAACGAGTGATGTCAGGTAGCTGAACCGGATCATGGACACGGCCGAACGACGGAGCGTACTGGCGCTTCCCCTTGTCATACTGATCGGTGTCGCCATCTCCTGGGCCTGCAGTCAAGACGGGGCCGTGGTAGGCGGCTTCTCTCTGTTCGCGTTGTGCGGCGTGCTGGCCTTCGGCATCAACTGGCTCGTCTTCATCCACGCCTGGCGAACCCGGTCTGAGCGCCTCTTCGACCTGACCGGAGGGCTCACCTACATCAGTGTGATCTTACTCGCCCTCGTCTTCACAACACATGTCGACCTGCGCGCACTCATCCTGGGGGCCATGGTGATCGTGTGGGCGGGACGACTTGCGAGTTTTCTCTTTGTACGGATACACCGCGCGGGCTCAGACGGCCGCTTCGACGAGATGAAGCAGAGCTTCCGGCGCTTTCTGATGGCCTGGACCCTGCAGGGGCTGTGGGTCTTGCTGACGCTGGCCTGTGCCCTTGCCACCATCACGACTTCAACGCCCGTGGAACTGGGCGGCTACGCGCTGGCAGGATCACTGGTGTGGCTCTTCGGATTCTCCATCGAGGTTGTCGCGGATCTGCAGAAGAGCCGCTTCCGGAGGGATCCGCTGAATCGGGATCGTTTCATCAAGCGAGGACTATGGTCCTGGTCGAGGCATCCCAACTACTTCGGTGAGATCACCTTGTGGGTCGGTGTCGCGATCGTGTCACTGCCCGTGCTGCAGGGATGGCAGCATGTGGCGCTGATCTCGCCGGTCTTCGTCTTCGTCCTTCTCACACGCATCAGCGGGATCCCGCTGATGGCCTCCAGAGCACAGGAGAAGTGGGGCTACGACCCCGAGTATCAGGCGTACTGCGGGCGGACATCTCGCCTGTTCCCGTTGCCGCCCCGCCGACTCCAGGCCCCCTGAGCCGTACCGGGTGCCCTTTTTGAGATCGGATCTGCGAGTCTGGTTGGCGATCACCCTGTTCCTGGTGCCACTGCGCAGCGGGTCGGCAACACTTCCGGAGGGTGATGAGGCCTGGGCTCGGAGGGCAGAGAATGTCGATGGCCAACTCGCACATCCTGCGCAGATCGAAGTAGCAATCGTCGCCTATCGCCAGGTCGTGGCCACGGAACCGTCACATCCTGAAGGGCGCTGGAAGCTTCTGCGCGCCCTGCACTACGCCATCGATTTCACGTCCCTCTCCGAAGAGCGCAAGCACAGCTTCACAGTTGAGGCAATCGCCCTGGCTCGGAGTGCCGAAGCCATCCTGGATTCTGTCGAGCACAGTGACAGTGATCGCGCCCGCCTGTACTTCTGGAGTGCCGTAGCCTTCGGAGTCCGAGCCCGCAATGTTGGCCCGTTAACCATCGTGAGAGAAGGCATCGCCGGCCGCATGCACCAGTACGCCCTTCGCTCCATGGCGCTCGATGCGACCGTGGATCGTGGCGGGGCTCAGCGTCTGCTTTCACGACTTCATGCTTCCGTGCCCAGGCTCCCTCTGATCTCGGGTTGGGTGGACCGCAGTCAGATCCTGCCACTGGCGCGGCAAGCTTTCGAATTGGATACGGCGCATCTCGGCAACCGCCTGATTCTGGCCCAGGCATTACTCGAGCAGTCGTCCGAGCGGTCTGCAGAGGCAAGGCGCATGCTGAAGCAGATCACAGCCACCGAGCCCGGTCACAACAACCGCGTGGAGTACTTGGCGATTCAGCGACAGGCCAGGGTCAAGCTCGGCGAGATCGTTGGTGTAAAACCATGACACTGAGTCGGCGGTATCTGGCGGCGTATGCGGCGCCGTCCCTGGTGACTTCTGTGGCAGCACTGCCGATGGCCCTCTTCGTGCCCGCATTCTACGCCGATGATCTGGGCATGCCCATCGCCGCCGTCGGCATGGCGATCGCCATCTCCCGTCTGCTGGATGTTGTGACGGACCCGCTGATCGGAGCCCTCAGCGATCGGCTGCAGCTTCCCTTCGGACGACGGAAGCCCTGGATGCTGCTGGGTGTGCCCCTGTTTCTGGTGTCCTTGTGGCAGGTCTTCGTCCCCGACCCGGGCGCATCTGTGACCTATCTGGCAATCTGGTCAGCGCTGCTATATCTCGGTTTCACAATGATCGATCTGCCCCACAAGGCGTGGGGTGCGGAGTTGTCGATCGACTACGATGAGCGAAGCCGCGTGACTTCTTGGAGGGAAGGGGTTTCGACTACGGGACAGGTCCTTCTGCTGGCCATGCTGGCCTGGCTGGCCGCGTCAGACATGGATGCAGCAGCCGAGCAATTGCGGGCTATCGCGCTGTGGGTAGCCGTGGCGCTGCCCGTCCTGGTCGGGCTCTGTTGGACCGTCGTTGCCGAACAGGGACCCGAGAGGTTTGCCCATCGCCGCCACAGCATGATCGAGGGGTGGAAGATCGTTGTGCGCAACCCCGCCTTTCTGCGCATGGCGGGATGCGTGTTGTTCTTCGTGTCTGGTGTTGCCATCCAGGGGACCCTGCATCGTCTCGTGCTGGCCGACGTGATGCAGGATGAGGCCAGCTTTCCACTGATGATCCTGCTGGAAAATGTGGCAACACTGGCCGGCGTGCCCGTCTGGCTTGCCATCTCCATCCGCATCGGCAAACACCGGGCCCTCATGTTCGCCGCCTTGTGGCTGGCCCTCTGGAGCGTACCTCTCATCTTCCTGCGCGAGGGGGATACGACATTGATGATCGTCAACATCGTCATCCGCGGGTCCAGCTTCGCCTCCATCCTGTTTCTCGCGCATTCGATCGCCGCTGATGTGATCGATGTGGATACGCTCGAATACGGTGAACAGCGGTCAGGTCTGTTCTTTGCAGTCTGGGGAATGGTCATCAAGCTCTCACTGGCCGTTGGCGTGGTTCTCGGGACCAGCCTGCCTGCGGCCCTCGGATACGACCCATCGGCACCGATTGTGGCCCCGCACGTGCAGGGCGCCGTCATGGTGGTCTATGGCGCGGTGCCCGCCGTCCTCATGGGAGCGGGGGCCTTATTTTTGCGCCGCTTTCCCATCACACGCCAGCGCCACGCTCAGGTGCGTGCACAACTTGCCTCAGTCACCCGTGAACCAGGGCCACCGAACTGAAGACAGAAATCTTGCTCCCCCTGCAGAAACGGGTCGAGACGGTTGGTGACGATGCGGATCTTCGAGAGGTATACGACACGGAGCGGCACTTGCTCTATGTGGCCTGTACTCGGGCGCGCGACCATCTGCTTGTGACGAGCGTTGAGCCAGCCTCGGAGTTCCTGGATGATATGGGTCTGGTGGCAACCGCGAATCGATAGTCTGCCACACCCTCACCGCTTCCACCGTTATCAGCTTCGCAGCCACACGACATTGGCCACCAAAGCCGTTTCGTCATCGGACAGGATGTAGGCATATCGCTGAGTACGGCGCACCTGACCCAACACACGGCACGCCCGTCGCTCCGA
>Ga0114999_10002538_pt1 | contig 23839 bp, 23 predicted proteins | sample ArcticOcean_MG_C_3_FD_89820 | JGI IMG/M metagenome (GOLD analysis project Ga0114999, IMG submission 89820) | Marine microbial communities from western Arctic Ocean - ArcticOcean_MG_CB8_126 | ecosystem: Environmental > Aquatic > Marine > Oceanic | place: Arctic Ocean: Canada Basin | collected...
ATCAAATAAAATTCTTTGACCATCAGCTTCAATAATTGCTGAAAATCCCCATTCACCAATATGAGTATCAGAAAGCATTGTAGAAAGAATAGTTACTTTGTAGTCTTTAATTTTATTCGTCTGCCCAAAAGAAACAAGTGGAACAAACAATAAAACAAGAAGTAGTTTTTTCATAATCTTAAATGTAAGGAAATTAAAAATACCTGAACTTTTGTCTAAAAAAGTCTAAATCATAAAATTCAAAAAACACTAAAAATGAGCAAAAAACATCAAAAAATGACTAAAAAACGTCAAAAATAAGCAAAAATGACCCAAAAACGATCAAAAAGTGAATTTATAAAATATTGATATTGTGCTTTTTTTTAATTTTTTTTTACTTTATTTAGTCTGTCTAATTCATCTGATATTAGTGCCATATAAGTGCCAAGAATTTGACTAACTTTAAGCATCGTTTAATATAAAGAAAAAACCCCTCGATTGCTCGAAGGGCTTAATTTGGTTAGTGTAGTATAGCGGTTACGCTAGCTCCCCCTCAAAGACTCGAACTTTGGACCCTCTGATTAACAGTCAGATGCTCTAACCAACTGAGCTAAGGGGGAATATGTACTGTTTACAATACTTCCGAAAGCATTTAAAAAAACTATGTAGTGGTTATTTACATAGATTTACGTATTTTTTTACGTATTTCTTAAAAGTAGCTTTATTTCGAAGTGTCAAATAACAGTTGGCAAATATAACAAAACAGTAAAATAAAAATCTAATTAATTAAATATTATTTGTCTGTCTGTCTGAGGTAGACAAGGTTACCCTACTTCATTAATTTATCAAAGGTTTCTTCGGGGCATTCTTCAGGTGTTTTTTAATTTCCTTATTTTTACTAAAACTCATACAATAAAGATAGGATGTTTAAAACTCCCAAAAGTATTTATCGATTAACCTTATTACTTTTCATTATTATCTCGAATGTTAGTGGTCAATTTCATCAAGAGCTCGTTAATTTTGAAAGTGCAAACCCTTTTTCGCTCAGTGATATTATAACAGCTCTAGATGAACAAGAAAAGCAAAGAGTTTTCGGCCAACTAACAATTCCTATAGACAGTTTGAATCCTGATAAAAAATATCCTTTAATTATAGGAGTTGCAGGAAGTATGGGCTGGAGAAAGCATCACCTTGATTACATTAAAATGTACCAAGAACAAGGCTTTGCAACATTTGAATTGAATAGCTTTAAAAGCAGAGGAATAACCTCTACAGTGGGTTCTCAAGATCAAGTAACTATAGCTGCTGTAATACTTGATGCCTATCGTGCACTAGAGACTCTAGCTCAGCACTCTAATATTGATAAAGATAGAGTCGCTATTACTGGTTGGAGTTTAGGAGGAGGAGTAACACTTTTTTCTGGCTGGAAGCTCTTAAAAAACGTCATCACTACCGAACTTAGCTTTGCTGCGCATTTGGCTTTTTATCCACCATGTTTTATAAATCCAGAAAATCTATCTTTTACCAAATCTCCCATGCATATATTAATTGGAGAAGATGACAACTGGACTCCAGCATCTCCCTGTGAAAATTTAGTAAATAAGTTGTCCAAAAACACTAACATTGGAATTACTATGTATCCCGATGCACATCATGGATTTGATAGTGAAGAACCTGTTCATAGAAACGAAAAAGGTTATAGCTTCAAAGATTGTCTATTTGACTTAACAGCAGAAGGAGATGTATTGATGAATTATCTGAGACTACCCATGTCAAATCCAATCCTTCAAAAAGTTGGCTTCTTGTTTTGCGTTGAGCGGGGTGTAGATATTGGAGGAAATCCAGAAGCAAGAAAAAAATCATTAATTTTTGCCAAAAATTTTATGAAACGTGTATTATTGACTCCGTAAATCTTCAAATCAAAAACTATTTTAAATAATACTTTCAGTGTCTATTAATCAATCACAAGTTCCAATCTCATATAATTTTACTCCAGAATTATCCGCATAACAAGAATTGCTATATGTAATTCCATCACAACCACAAACAGGCTCATAAATTTCAATGCACACAACATTTTGATTAATTTTAGTATCGTCAATACATGAATTCTTCATTCCTTCATCTTTATTTTTTGAACATGCAAAGCACAAAACACCCAAGAAGATTATTAGTCTTTTCATAAAAAAACATGAGTTTATTCAAACAAATATATTAAGTAAAATAAAAATAAAACCTAACCAACAAAAATTAGATAGGTTTTCTTCACGCCGTCCAAGAAAAATCTGAAAGCTAATTATACTTTAATTTCTTAGTTTCTGTTTCCCACTCGCCATTCTTTTATTTTGATATAATTTTCATGTCAACTGAAATGTTAACCCCCCCAAGGGTCTTTCTCTTCCGTTTCGTGTTTCAGCTTATAGGTAGAAGGTACTATAAACAACTTTAAAAATTAAGATTTAAAATAGCATTTAATATCTTTAAAAGATTTACTCTTGTATAAGAGTATTTCATTTTTCGCTTGTCTTAATAAAGACATTAATTTTAATAAAAAATTAATTATTTAATATAAAAACTATATGCTTATTTCTCCAAAAACTTTATATGATAATTGTTATGGTAAATATGCAATTGCAGCGGTAAATGTTTTTACTATGGAGCAAATACATGCCCTTTTTAGATCAGGTCAAAAAGCAAATGCTCCATTCATAGTTCAAATCACACCTGTAGCTAGAGAATACGCAAACTCTAATATTTTAATTTCAATAATTGAATCTGCAGCTAAATTATACCCTAAGGCTGTCTATTTTGTTCATCTAGATCACGGTAATGAGGAGCATGTATTTGACGCAATTGAATCAAACAAATATAATTCTGTTATGATTGATGCGTCTCATGATAATTTTGAAACTAACGTTAATAGAACAAAATCTGTAGTAGATAAAGCCCATAAAAAAAATATTTTTGTAGAGGCAGAACTAGGAGTTTTAAGCGGTATTGAAGATGACATATCAATTGATGATAAATTAGCCAGATACACTCAGCCATCCGAGGTTCAATCATTTGTAAACAAAACAAATTGTGACTCACTTGCAGTTGCTGTTGGGACCAGTCATGGAGCATATAAATTTAAGAGAGGTAAGGGTATTCAATTCAATATTTTAGAACAGATACAAAATAGACTTCCTATGTTTCCTATTGTATTACACGGAGGATCTTCAGTAAATATTGAAGAAATCAAAAGAATCAATAAAAGTGGAGGAAATTTAAATCACGATGCTGCTGGAGTTTCTCCTGAAGAAATTATTAAATCAATATCTTATGGTGTTTGTAAAATAAATATCGCAACTGATCTTAGATTATTATGGACAAGAGTTCATAGGGAGTTTTTTAAAGATTCCCCCGAGCTTTTTGATCTAATAATCCCAGGTAAAAAATATATAGAAGAGTTTGAAAGCTTCATGATAAGCAAATTCGAACTTCTTGGAGCTACCGGTAGAGTAAGTAAATTATAAAATTATGAATAGTAATTCTCCTTTATTGATAAAACCAAAAATCAATTCTAATGTATATCAGAGTATAACTACTGAGTCAGCTAATTGGAAATATCTGAACTTTGAGACAAGAAAACTTAATATAAAAGAAGAATTTCAATGGAATACTAAAGAAAATGAAATGGTAATTGTTCTTTTAAGTGGAAATTATAAATTCAAAAGTGACAAACTAAACTTTGAAACCAAAAATGGAAGAAAAAATGTTTTTAAAGGAGTAGCACACACACTTTATATTTCAAGAAACACATCATTTAATCTTATTGCTATAAGTGAAAAATTAGATATTGCATATGGATGGTGTAAATCTGAATACGACTTCCCAATTAAACTTGTAAAACCTGAAGAAACTCCTATTGTAATTTTTGGTGGAGATAATGCTACGCGTCAATTCAATGATTTAATTCCTCCGGGATTTGGATGTAGTAAAATTGTAGTTAGAGAAGTTTATACTCCTTCTGGGAATTGGAGTTCTTTTCCAGCACATAAGCATGATGAAAGAATTCTAGACACTAAAGGAAATGTTATAGAACCTATTCAAGAAGAAATATATTTTTACAAATTTCAAAAACCTGAAGCTTATGCAATACAACAAGTATATACAAAAGATCGTTCTATAGATGAAATAATAAGGGCTCATCATAATGATGTAGTGATGATTCCAAAAGGATTTCATCCTGTTGTAGCCGAACATGGATTTCATTGCTATTATCTTAATTTTTTAGCTGGTACTGATCAGTGCCTTGAAAACACAACAGATCCCGATCATGAATGGATATATGACTCTTGGAAATCAAAGGATGAAAGATTACCACTAGTTACTCCGCAAATGAATAATGATTAAATTGTAAATAATATGGAAGAAAAAAAATATGATGTAATTACTCTTGGTAGATCTTGTATTGATTTATATTCTCAAAATGTTGGAGCTCCTTTTAACGATATTAAAGGATTTGACGCGTTTGTAGGGGGATCTCCCTTAAATATTGCTGTTGCATGTTCTAGGTTAGGGATAAATACTAGCTTACTAACAGCTATTGGAAATGACAAAGTAGGAGAGTTTATAATTAATTTTTTGAAAAAAGAGAAAGTAAACACAAATAGTATTCCTGTAAAAAATGGCGCAAGAACTAGTGCGGCAGTATTAGGTATTCAGCCACCAGACAATTTTCCATTAGTTTTTTATAGAGATAATGCCGCTGACAGCAAAGTTGATATAGATGATGTTATAAATGCTAATATTTCTGATTATAAAATATTACTTGTAAGTGGAACCGCTTTAAATATTGAACCTAGCAAAAGTGCTACTTTTTTTTCTGTTGAAATTGCTAAAAAAAATAATGTAGATGTTGTTTTAGACTTAGATTTTAGAGCTGATCAATGGGAAGATATTAGATCTTATGGATTGATGATTAGAGCATTGCTTTCAAACGTTAAAATAGCAATTGGAACAGAAGAGGAAATTTTGGCGGCTACCTTATATGACTCATCACAATTGACAATTAAAAATCAACAAATTTCATCTCCTGAAATTAGCGGAGATATAAATAATTCAATCAGTCAGTTACTTTCTTTGGGTTTAGAGGTTTTAATCGTAAAGAGAAGTGAGAAAGGAGTTAGTGTTTATAAAAAAAATTCTGAAAGACAAGATGTTCCTGGTTTTCCAGTTGAGATCTTAAATGTTTTGGGAGCAGGGGATGCATTTGCTGGTGGATTTTTATATGGAATATTAAAAGGGTGGGATCTATACAAATCATGCCGAATGGGCAATGCAAGTGGTGCTCAGGTTGTGACTAAAAAAGGATGCGCAAACTTTATGCCAACACTGGAGGAATCTATAAGTTTTATTGAGAGTAAAGGAGGATTTTAAATAGACAAAAGGCTAGAAACATTATAAATCATGAAAACAAAAAAATTAACAGTTGCACAAGCCACCATAGCTTTTTTAAAAAACCAATATGTAAATAGAGATGGACTGGAAAATAAATTTTTCGCTGGCTGTTTTGGTATTTTTGGACATGGAAACGTAGTAGGACTGGGAGAAGCACTAAAACAAAACCCAGATTTCATTTATTACCAAACCCGAAATGAACAGGCAATGGTTCATACTGCAGCTGCTTTTGCTAAAATGAAAAATAGACTACAAACATTCGCTTGCACAAGTTCTATTGGACCTGGTGCAACCAATATGATTACAGCAGCAGCATCTGCTTCAATAAACAGAATACCAGTACTTTTACTTCCTGGCGATTATTTCTCTAAACGAACAGCATCTCCTTTATTACAACAAACAGAACATGGTTTTACCCAGGATATGTCAGTTAATGATTGTTTTAAACCAATTTCAAAATATTGGGATAGAATTAATAGACCAGAGCAATTAATTTCTTCCATGTTAGAAGCTATGCGAGTTTTAACTTCACCAGCAGAAACTGGAGCAGTTACTTTGGCAATGCCTCACGATGTTCAAGCTGAAACATATGATTTTCCTATAGAGTTTTTCCAAAAGAGAGTCTGGTATGTTCCTCGTCCATCTCCAGATGCTACATTATTAAATAAGGCTATTGAAATTATAAGAAATGCCAAACAACCCATGATTGTTTCAGGAGGAGGAGTTATTTATTCAGAGGCAGAGGAAGAACTTAAGAAATTTGCCGAACAATCTGGAATTCCAGTAGCTGAAACGTTTGCAGGAAAGGGATCACTACACTTTAAGCATCCATTAAATCTTGGAGCTATGGGAGCCACTGGAACAAAAGGAGCTAGCAAAATTTCAAAAGATGCAGATGTTGTAATTGGTATTGGAACTAGATATAGTGATTTTACATCAGCATCTAAATCAGCATGGCAAAACCCTAATGTGACTTTCATTAATATCAATATTGCAGAACTTGATGCCTTTAAACACAGTGCTGTTCCTCTTCAAGGGGATGCTAAGAAAACTTTACAATTAATTACAGAAGTTTTAAAAGGATATAATACTGGTGAAATGTATGTTCAAAAGGTTAAACAATATAATGAAGAATGGGATACTATAGTAGATAAAGTATACTCTACAATAGATGAAAATAACCCTGTACAAGTAGAATATATAGGAGCATTAAACAACTTTATTGATGATAAAGATGTTGTAGTTTGTGCCGCAGGAAGTGCTCCTGCAGATTTACATAAGTTATGGCGAACCAAAAGTTCTAAAGGTTTTCACCTAGAATATGGCAATTCATGTATGGGTTATGAAATACCAGGTGGACTGGGTGTTAAAATGGCAGACACTTCTAGGGAAGTTTATGTTATATGTGGAGATGCAAGCTATTTAATGCTTCCTTCAGATATTATAACTACTATTCAAGAAGGTTATAAAATAACTATTATTTTAATTAATAATGAGGGATATGCAAGCATTGGAGGACTTTCCGATTCAGTTGGAGGAGAAGGCTTTGGAACTCATTTTAAGTATAGAAATCCTAAGACTGGTCAACTGGATGGTGGTTTTTTACCAGTTGATTTAGCAAAAAATGCAGAAAGCTTAGGTGCTTTAGTATATAAACCAAAAGGAATTCAAGAATATGTTGAATCTTTATCTAAAGCAAAGAAAAATGATAGAACAACTGTTATATATGTAGAGACTATTCGTGATAGAAAAATGTCAGGCTATGGATATTCCTGGTGGGAAGTTCCTGTTCCCGAAGCTTCAGAATCAAAAGAGGTTCAAGAGGTTAGAAAACAGTATGAAGAAGATAAAAAGTTTCAAAAAAAATACATTAAACCTCATTGAAAATTTATAAATATCGAATAAAATAAAATAGTCTATTATGCAAACAGTTATAACTTTTATTGGTTTTTTAGCTTTTGTAGCTATTTATTCTTTTTTTAAACTTAGAAAAGAGGAACTTGATTCATCAGAAGGATATTTTTTAGGAGGCAGAAGTTTAACAGGAATTGTTATTGCAGGATCAATGCTATTAACAAATATTTCTACCGAGCATCTCATAGGAATGAATGGTTCTTCCTATAAAAATGGTTTCATCATAATTGCATGGGAAGTTACATCTGCACTAGCCCTTGTAGCTGCAGCAATATATTTTGTTCCAAGATATTTAAAAATGGGATTAACAACGATTCCAGAATTTTTAGAAAAAAGATTTGATAAAACTACAAGGCTTTTAGTTGCTTTTTTTCTAATAATCTCTTTTGTAGTAACACTATTACCAATAGTCTTATACACAGGTGCAATTAATCTGGAGAGTATTTTTAATATATCTGAAGTTCTAGGAGTGACAAAGGGACAAGGACTATGGTTAACTGTAGTGTCAATAGGAATTATTGGATCTATATATGCAATATTTGGAGGATTAAAAGCAGTAGCTATTTCAGACACTATAAATGGATATGGTCTATTAATCGGTGGATTGGCAATTCCTGTTTTAGCGTTAATCTCAATTGGAGATGGTAATATCTTAAATGGAATATCTAAGGTTTATGAAAATAGTCCACAAAAGTTTAATGTTATTGGTGCTAAAGATTCAGTTATGCCATTTGAAGTACTTTTCACAGGTCTAATAATTAACCAAATATATTTTTGGGCAATGAATCAAACTATTATTCAAAGGGCTTTAGGAGCTAAAAATTTAGTAGAAGCACAAAAAGGACTTTTATATACAGGTGTTCTCAAAATATTTGTGCCATTGATTATAATTTTACCAGGTGTAATAGGATATTATTATTATGGTGATTCTCTATATGCTAATCAAGATATGATTTACCCTGAATTAATTAAAAAAGTTTTACCTATGAGCTTAGTGGGTGTTTTTGCTGCAATAGTTATGGGAGCTGTTTTAAGTACATATAACAGTGTATTGAATAGTGCAGCAACAATATTTAGCATAGATATATATAAGGGCTTATTTACAAAAAAATATAATGAAAAAAAGCTTGTAAAAGTTGGTAAATTTACTTCTGCAATTCTAGCTATTTTTTCAATTGCAGCGGCACCTTTTGTTGCTAATGCTCCTGATGGCCTTTATCAGCTACTTCAGCAATTAAACGGTATATTTTTTATTCCTATTGCTTCAATAATGATTGCAGGATTTTTTATAAAAAAAATATCTGCTATGGGAGCTAAAGTTTCGTTATTTGTGGGATTGATATTTTATATAACAATGACATTTATAATACAATCAGAAATACACTTCGTACATATTTGGGGTATAGAATTTTTATTAAACATGACCACAATGTTTTTGGTGTCTAGATTTTATCCTACAAGTGGTAAGTTCAAGTTTACAGAATTACAAATTAATGATATGGTTCAATGGAAATATACAAAACCAATGTCTATGGCACTTTGTATGATAACAATCTCAATTTATATAATGTTAGGGAGTTTTTAAAATGAATTAAAATGGTAAAATTAGCAATAGCTCCGATTGGATGGACAAATGATGACATGCCTGAACTTGGAGGTGATATTACATTCGAGCAATGTATAAGTGAAATGGCATTAGCCGGTTATACTGGATGTGAAGTTGGAACCAAATACCCTGTCCATGACAGAGTGCTTTTAAAATATATGCTTGACATAAGAGGTATAAGTATTTGTAATCAATGGTTTAGTTATGAGTTTTCTACAAAATCTTTTGAAGAAGTAAAAAGTAATTTTATTAATCAAATTGATTTTTTAAGTTTTTTTGGAGCTAAAATTGTTGGTGGTGCTGAAACAGGAAATTCCATCCATGGAATATATGATATGCCACTATCTAAAAGAGAATCAGCTTCTAACGAAATATGGAAACGGCTTACCGAAGGTTTAAATGAGTTAGGAAAAATATCATTGAATGAATACGGGATTAAACTTTCTTATCACCATCATGCTGGGACTATGATAGAGACAAAACTTGAAGTGGACAGATTACTAAATGAAACAGATGAAAAGTATGTGAATTTAAATTATGATTGTGGACACTTTTATTTAGCTGGAGAAGATCCTGTCAAAGCATTAAAAAACTATATTTCTCGAATTTCTCATATTCATTTTAAGGATGTAAGGCAGACTATTAATGAAAAGCTCCATAAAGAAAACCTCAGTTTTTTAAAAGCAGTTAAGTCAGGAATATTTACTGTTCCAGGAGATGGAGATCTTAATATGCAAGAATTGTCAGAAGTTTTACATAAAAGCAATTATCAAGGGTGGTTAGTTGTAGAAGCAGAACAAGACCCTTCTATAGCAAACCCTTATGAGTATGCAAAAAAAGGATTTGATTATTTAACTAAAGAATTGAAATTTTAATAAATGCAATATCATATAGACCCTTTTGAGAATAAAAATAATCCCATAGTGGATGTTGACAAGAAACAGTACTTCATCATTTTCAAACTAAAGGAATTGTTGAGATTAAGAATATAATGTCAACAATTAAATAATAAATAGATAACTAATGAAAAAATTAAAAATTGGAGTTGCAGGACTAGGTAGAATAGGAAGAATTCATCTTGATAATTTACTAGAAATCAATAATGTTGAAGTTATTGCAGTTATGGACCCAAGTTCTGAAGCTTTAAAATATGCAATAGGTAAAGATGTTCAAAAAAGATTAAAAAATTACATTGATTTATTGAAGATAAAAGAACTAGAAGCAATTGTAATATGTACCCCTACAAATACTCATGCTGATTATGTTGAAATTGCAGCAAAAGCAGGAAAACATATTTTTTGCGAGAAACCTCTTGATTTAAATATGAAAAGAATAAAAAACGTTTTAGAAATTGTAAAAACATCAAAAATCAAATTAATGATTGGATTTAACAGAAGGTTTGATAAAGAATTCTGTAAAGTAAAAGATTCAGTTAAAAATGGAAAAATCGGCGATCCATATCTTGTCAAAATCACAAGTAGGGATCCAGCTCCACCATCTTTAGATTATATTAAGAACTCTGGAGGACTTTTTTTAGATATGACAATTCATGACTTTGACATGGCTCGTTTTATAGTTGATAAAGAAATTGAGGAGGTTTATGCAAGAGGCGAAGCTCTAACAGATATTGCTATATCTGAGGTTGGCGATATTGATACTGCAGTTATTATTATTAAATATTTTGATTCCACCATGGCAGTAATTGATAATAGTAGAAAAGCCGCATATGGCTATGATCAACGCCTTGAAGTTTTTGGATCAAAAGGGATGATCCAAGCAAATAATGTAATGATTGACAACAATAATCTTTTTACAAAGAATGGAGTTAATTCATCATTGCCAATGAATTTTTTTCTGGAGAGATATGCTGAAGCATATAAAATTGAAATTATTGATTTTGTAAATACAGTTCTAAACAACAAGATAGTTTCTGTTTCAGGATATGATGGTTTAAAGTCTTTACAGATTGGATTAGCAGCAAAAAAATCACTTGAAATTAATCAACCTGTTAAACTTACTGAAGTAAATTAAATTTCTTGTTAAGACTAATAGAGAGAACAAACTAATCAACCCAATAAAAATTAAATGAACCTAAGCATCACCAGAATAAAAAATGAAGAACTTAACCTTAAACAAGGGTTATCAGGTTGTTTTAATCAGATCAATTAACCTCATTTTTTATTTCTTTATAATGATATATTTGAGAACCTGGTTGAACTGTTTTTGAAATATTTACCATTGATCTAGCAACTAAAGCAGCACTAATAGGCTTATATCTTGAAGGCATAAGAAATGATAACATTGGCATTATTAATTGAGCTATTTTTTCTCCAAATCGTATTTCTTTTCTTTTGCCTAGTAAAAGTGATGGGCGAAATATAGAAGTTGAAGGTAAATTTAAATTTAAAATTGAATTTTCAATTTCTCCTTTTAGATTTAGATAAAAATTTTTACTTTTAATAGCTGCGCCAGATGAAGACACAAATGAAAATTTTCCCACATTATTTTTTTTACAAGCTTTAGCAACATTTAGTATAATATCATAATCTATTTTTCGATACGCTTTTTTATCTCTTTTTACTTTTGTTTGTGTAGTGCCAATTGATACAAAAACTATATCACTGTTTTTAACTGTTTTTGATATAGCCTTAGAGTCTGAAAAATCAATAACATGAACATTAATTTTTTCGTGATTCAATGAAAAAGGGTTCCTTGTTACAACATTTATTTTGTGAAAATAAATGTCATTAATTAGAATTTCTAATATCGAGCTTCCAATTAATCCAGTTGCCCCAAAAAGTGTAACTTGTCTTGATTTCATTTAATAAATTTAATTTTCAAACCATTTCCTCATTTTGCTTTAAATTTTTTATAAAAAAGAAAACCAAAATAAATAAATATAAATAAAAGCGAACCTAACCCTAAAAAATGAAATAATTCTGGTTCTGCTCCTACAAAATCTCCTTTTATTCTTGACACATATGTCATTGCCATAACAAGACCTATATAATAAAAGTATATAAAATGGTAAACGGGCTTAATTATTTTATGAATAACAAATGGATATATTAGAATAAAAAAATATGCTAAAAATCCTCCTGTAATTTTAACGGGTATGATTGGCAAGTTATTTAGATATACTGATAAGGCAAGAAAAATAAAATGAATGAAGTGTAGAACACAGAAAACATTGATCGCAATTTTAGTATCATTTAAATCCTCGTTTTTTGTGAAGGCAGATGTAAATAAATAGAAACAGTAGATATAGATAATAAGTGAGAGTCTTCCAGAAAATCTTGCAGCATATCTAAAAATGTCTCCCAAATCAATTTTAGTAATAAAAAAATAAAAGAAAATGAAAAGTTCTATTATAATTCCTAATACTAAAAGTTTTTTGTACGATAAATTAAGCTTGGATAGTATGTTTTTTATTTAAATGTAATTAAAAGAAATTGATTATATTCATTATATAAAATCAAAATCATGAAACAATTAAGTACAATTGGCAAGTATATGTATGTACTTCCATTAGCAGTCTTCGGAATTTTTCATTTTATGAATGCCGAAGCCATGTCAGGTATGGTTCCAGGCTATTTGCCTTTTTCAATAGTTTGGGTTTACATAACTGGTGTTGCGCTTATTGCTGCTGCTGCTGCCATTATTATGGGCAAAAAAGTTCAGTTAGCCTTCCAATTGTTGGGGCTTATGTTACTTCTTTTTGCAGTACTTCTACATTTACCTAAGTTAATGGGAGGAGATCAGGCTGCAATGCCAATGTTTCTTAAAGATTTAGCATTGGCGGGAGCTGCATGGATGGCTTCAAAAGAATGAAAAATTAAATTAAAAAACTCTAAGATATCTTAGAGTTTTTTAATTTAATAGAACTAAATCTATCTGAAATTTTTTCTATCAAGAATGGAAATGATTTCTAATCAAAACTCATTTAAAATTTTCTAAGGATTCTCTTTCTATACTCTTGGCAGACTCCAAAAACATAAACTAGAGATTCATTTTCATATGTTTTATAATGTAAAGCTTGTTTTACATTATAAAACATATATATTTGTAAAACAAACTTTACAATTTTATTGATAAATGAAACTTAAAACACTTAGAATTATGGCAATTATTACAGGATTACTTGGAACAACTTTGTTCAATAGATTTTTAGAAGGCGGTGCATTTTTTATGTCGCTAATTCTTGTCTGTTTATTAGTATCTATCTATTTTATAGTAAAATCTCTTTTGAATATCAAAACAAATGTTGATATTTCAAAAAAGATGCTAAAACACATAAGCGACAGTGGCACACTAGGTTTAGCTTTAGGAATTATGTCAGCTTTTTTAGGATTAATCGCTGCTTTTGATAGCTTGGAAGCATCAGGACAAGCGGAACCGGCTATCTTAGCTGGAGGTCTGAAAGTAGCATTATTGTCTCCTCTTTTTGGACTTTTTACTTTTTCAGTATCTAAACTTGCAATACTAATACTACGAATAATTCAAAAATAAAAACTATGGCACTATCCAAAAAAGAAATATCGATCTTAATAGAGATTGTATTTTCAATAGTATTTGCATTTATTTTTTTCCCATATTTTTATGAAAATCTAGATAATAATTTGGTTTTTATGGATGATTTAATTGGAAAAATAATTGAAATTGTAATATTTTCAGTAATCTATTTCTCTGTTACATATTCTCTGTTAGAGTTTTTTAAAAAAACAGAAACTAAAGATGAAAGAGATGATATGATAAATTCAAAATCATATAAATTAGGATACTTACTTTATGAATTCTCTTTATTTATCTTTATTGGGACTTTATCTTCTAACTTTAAAAACCAGGAGTTATTAAATCTAACGGATGTTGGAATTATTTTTTTGATTTTTATCCTACTCACATTTATCTCATTTGTAAAGTCATCATATCAACTGTACTTACACAGAACTTCATAGTATTATGAAATTAAAAAATACTATTAAAAAATACCGACAAAAAAAAGGTTTAACTCAGGAGGAATTAGCTTTTAAAGCAGGTGTAAGTAGACAAACTATTATTTCTATTGAAAGATATAGATATAAACCAAGTTTAGAGCTTGGTATGAAAATTTCAATGTCACTAGATATTAATATTAGCATTTTATTTTATTTAGAATAAAACAATAGATATAATTTTTTTTATAGTCTTTGTCTGGACAATATAATATATTTTTATAGTATAGAGATAAATGAATTATAGCTATGTATTACTAAAAAAAGAGATGTTTAAATTTTATTAACTATCTTTATACCCGAGGAAGGATTTGACTGATTGCAAACCTCATTAAAAAAATGCTAAAGCAGTTTTCTTGATAAAGCTCTCCATAAATCCTTCCTAAATAACAATTTCAAATTAGTATTATTAATAAAAATTATTAATAAGTATTTTATGAAATGTGAATTATTAAATTAATTATGGAAAAAAATGAAAAAAACATATACTGATGTTGATTTTACTATTTTGAAATCAATACCGAATCCAGATACTAAAACTTATGAAATAAAATTAAAGCAACCAGAACTTACTTTTTTAGGCGTTTATGATCAGCCTGATTTCTCTTCTCTTTACATACTTTTTTATCCAGGCAAGAAAATAATTGAATTAAAATCATTAAAATTATACCTACATCAATACAGAAATATAATAATCTCATATGAGAGACTTTTAAATATAATATTTGATGATATAATAAAGGTCTATTCTCCTAAAAGACTTAGGCTGATCTTGGATTGTAATCCAAGAGGAGGAATCTCCTCTAGATTGACTCAGGATTCTGACTGGAAGTCTTTGGGAGGAAAAGAGGAGTATAAAAGTTATAATGAAGATGTTTGGTAAAATTTTAATTTTATGAAAAAAATTAACTTATCTTATTTAGGTATAATAGGGTTAATATTAGTGGCTTCTTTTTCAAGAATCATCCCTCATATTCCTAATTTTACTCCAATAGGAGCTATAGCCCTATTTGGCGGCGCTTATTTTAAAAATAAACTTCATTCTTTTATTATTCCAATTTTATCTTTATGGATCAGTGATCTTTTGATTAATAATTATATTTTATCCTATTACGAGCAATTCACTTGGTTTTACCCTGGATTTTTATGGCAGTATTCAAGCTTTTGTATTATCATTCTTATTGGAAATTTCTCATTAAAAAAAACAAGTTTAAATAAGATTTTTTTATCTTCAATTGGTTCTAGTTTATTGTTCTTTATTATAACAAATTTTGGAGTTTGGATCTCGGGATCGTTATATCCTTTAAACATAAACGGATTAATTACATGTTATATTTTAGCTATTCCATTTTTCAAAGGGACTTTACTTGGTTTTCTATTGTATTCATCATTTTTATTTGGCGCCTTTGAAATTTTTAAATCTAGGCTAGTGTTAAATAATCAATTTTAAATAATATAAATTATGATTCAAAAATTTGAGACCAAAGCGATAAGAACTCAAATGGAACGCTCAAAAAATTCTGAACATTCATCACCTTTATATTTGACCTCTAGTTTTGTTTTTGAGAGTGCAGAAGACATGAGTTCTGCATTTACAGAAGAAAAAAAAATGAATATCTACAGTCGCTTCACTAATCCTAACACCACTGAGTTTATTCAAAAAATTTCCCAAATGGAAGGGGCAGAAGATGGAGTTGCTTTTGCTTCGGGTATGGGTGCTATTTATTCAACCTTTGCTACTTTTTTAAATTCAGGAGATCATATTGTTTCTTGTAATGCTATTTTTGGATCTACCCATACCTTATTCACTAAGTATCTTCCAAGATGGAATATATCAACAAGCTACTTTCCAATTTCAGATTTGAATATTGCAGAGAGTTTGATTCAACACAACACTAAATGTATTTATGCAGAATCGCCGACTAATCCTGGCGTAGATATTATAGATCTAGAAGTATTAGGTAAACTAGCAAAAAAACACAATATATTATTAATTATTGATAATTGTTTTGCAACTCCTTATTTGCAAAAGCCAATTAGTTTTGGAGCAGATTTAGTGATTCACTCGGCAACAAAATTACTGGACGGTCAAGGCCGTGTTTTAGGTGGGGTAACAGTCGGTAAAAAAGAATTAATAGAAGAATTATTTTTGTTTGCTCGTAATACAGGGGCATCATTATCCCCTTTTAATGCATGGGTACTTTCAAAAAGCCTAGAAACTCTTTCTTTGCGAGTAGATAGACATTCTGATAACGCATTAAAAATAGCACATCAATTAGAAAAACAAACAAATGTAAATCGAGTTAAATATCCATTTTTAAAGTCCCATCCTCAATATAATATAGCCAAAAAGCAGATGCTAAAAGGAGGAAATATTATTTCCTTTGAAGTTGAGGGAGGATCAGAAGCAGCAAGAGACTTTATTAACTCTATTAAAATGTGTTCTATATCGGCAAACCTTGGAGATTCAAGAACTATTATCACACATCCTGCATCCAGCACACATAGTAAGCTTACAGAAAAAGATCGGTTAAAAGCTGGTATTACCGATGGCATGATTCGTCTATCAGTAGGACTTGAACATCATGAAGATATTTGGAATGACATTAAAAACGCATTAAAAATTTGATATGACTATTGAAGAAAATTTACAAAAACGAATTTTAGTATTAGATGGTGCAATGGGAACCATGATCCAAAATCATAATTTAAAAGAGGAAGATTTTAGAGGTGAACGATTTAAAAATCATTCTTGTTCTTTGAAAGGAAATAACGATTTACTGTCAATTACTCAGCCAGAAATCATTAAAAATATTCACCGAGATTATTTGGAAGCAGGAGCAGATATAATTGAAACCAATACATTTTCTTCTACAAGTATTGCGATGGCGGATTATCAAATGGAAGATCTAGCCTATGAATTGAATTACGAAAGTGCTAAAATTGCCAAAGAAGCTACTCAAAAATATAGTATTAAAACACCCGATCGTCCACGCTATGTAGCAGGGTCTATAGGACCTACCAATAAAACTGCAAGTATGTCACCTGATGTTAATGATCCAGGCTTTAGAGCCGTAGATTTTGATCAATTAGCTGTAGCTTATAGGGAACAAATTATTGGTTTGATTGATGGTGGAGCAGATATTCTTTTAGTAGAAACTATTTTTGATACTCTAAACGCAAAAGCAGCCTTATATGCCATTAATGAAATTAAAGAAGAAAAAGAAATTAATATTCCTATTATGGTAAGTGGTACAATAACCGATGCTAGTGGAAGAACGCTTTCAGGGCAAACCGTAGAAGCGTTCAATATTTCTTTAAGTCATATTTCTCTATTAAGTATTGGTTTTAATTGTGCCTTAGGGGCTAATCAATTATTGCCATATATTAAAAACCTAGCTAATCAAAGCTCTCTTTTCATATCTGCTCACCCAAATGCAGGCCTACCAAATGCTTTTGGCGAGTATGATCAAAGTCCAGAGGAGATGAAAATTTTGGTTCAAGATTATTTAGAGCAAAATTTAGTAAATATTATTGGTGGATGTTGTGGCACTACACCAGATCATATTCGGTTAATTGCTAATTTGGCGAGAAAATTTTCTCCTAGAATACCTAAAATATTTTCAAATGTCTGATACTAGAAAACCTTTAATGTTGTCTGGTTTAGAACCTTTAATAATTACAAAAAACATCAATTTTGTTAATATCGGGGAGCGAACAAATGTAACAGGTTCCAGAAAATTTTTGCGACTTATTAAAAACGAACAATTCGATGAGGCCCTTGAGATAGCGAGGGATCAAGTTTTAGGAGGCGCTCAAATTATTGATGTTAACATGGATGAAGGAATGATTGATGGAGTAAAAGCCATGACTACTTTTTTAAATTTAATTGCTTCGGAACCAGATATTGCTCGTGTTCCTGTAATGATTGATAGCTCTAAGTGGGAAATAATAGAAGCAGGATTAAAAGTAGTACAAGGAAAAAGCATTGTTAACTCTATTAGTTTAAAAGAAGGAGGCCCCGTTTTTATTACTCAAGCTAAGACAATAAAAAAGTATGGCGCAGCAGTTGTTGTTATGGCATTTGATGAAAAAGGGCAAGCTGACAGTTTAAAAAGAAGAATTGAAATATGCTCAAGATCATATAATATTTTAGTTGACAAAGTTGGATTTCAACCACAGGATATAATTTTTGATCCTAATATTTTCCCCGTGGCTACAGGAATTGAAGAGCACCGAAAAAATGCTTTAGATTTTTTTGGTGCAACAAAATGGATTAAGGAAAATTTGCCAAATGCAAGCATTAGTGGAGGAGTAAGTAATGTTTCTTTTTCTTTTCGAGGAAATAACACTGTTAGAGAAGCTATGCATGCCTCTTTTTTATATCATGCCATTCAACATGGAATGAACATGGGTATTGTAAACCCAACTCTTTTAGAAGTGTATGATGAAGTGCCTAAAGATTTAATGAATTACGTTGAAGATGTTATATTAGACCGTAGAGATGATGCAACTGAAAGATTACTAGATTTTGCTGAAAACTTAGTAGGTATAAAAAAGAAAGGAAAAAAACTAGACGATTCTTGGAGAAATGAAGATGTATATTTGAGAATCTCCCATTCCTTAGTTAAAGGGATAGATGCTTTTATTGAATTAGACACAGAAGAAGCTCGAAAAAACTTTAAAAAACCAATTGAAGTTATAGAAGGACCTTTAATGGATGGAATGAATGTGGTAGGGGATTTATTTGGTGAAGGCAAAATGTTTTTACCGCAAGTGGTAAAATCAGCTCGAGTTATGAAAAAAGCAGTTGCCTATTTACAACCTTTTATTGAAGCAGAAAAATCAGAAGGAAAACAATTTGCTGGAAAGATTTTAATGGCTACAGTTAAGGGCGACGTTCACGATATTGGTAAAAACATTGTGGCCATTGTTCTTAGTTGCAATAATTATGAAATAATAGATCTTGGAGTTATGGTGCCTCCAGAAAAAATTATAGAAACAGCTATTAAGGAAAAAGTAGATATAATTGGACTAAGTGGATTAATAACGCCATCTTTAGATGAAATGGTTTTTTTAGTTAAAGAGCTGGAAAAGAAAAAAATTAAAATACCTGTTCTTATAGGTGGAGCAACTACTTCCAAACTTCATACTGCAATAAAAATAGCTCCCCATTATGCTGGATTAGCAGTACATGTAAATGATGCATCTAAAGCCGTTCCAGTTGCTTCAACTTTATTAGGAAAAAATAAATCAAATTTCAAAAACACTATCTTAAATGAATATCAAAAGCTTAGAGATGATTTTTCCAAAAGAAAAGTTGAAAAAAGATTCATTTCTCTTGATTCTGCAAGAGCTAATAAATTTAAAATTAATTGGAGTACAACCAAGATTGTTAAACCAAATAAACTTGGAATAGAGGTTTTAGCTATTGAAGATTTATCTATTTTAAAAGAGCATATTGATTGGACTCAATTTTTTAGGTCTTGGAATATTTATGGGAAATATCCTGATATTTTTAATCAAGAGGTAAACGGAAAAGAAGCAAAAGAATTATTCAGGGATGCTAATTTAATACTTGAAAAAGTAATTAAAGAAAACTTATTTGAAGCAAAAGGTGTTTTTGGAATTTTTCCTGCAAACTCTGTCAATCATGATGACATAGAGGTTTATAAAAATGATTATTCAAATCAAGTTTTAGGAAAACTTATTACGCTTAGACAACAATCAAAAAAACCAAAAGGAGTTCCAAACATTGCTCTATCTGATTTTATTGCTCCTAAAGAATTAAATATGAAAGATTATGTAGGTGTTTTCTGTGTTTCAGCTGGTTTTGGATGTGATGAATTATCTAAGAAATATGAAGTTGAGAATGATGATTATAGTAGCTTAATGGTTAAATATATTGCAGATAGACTTGTTGAGGCTTTTGCGGAATATTTACATAAAATGATTAGAATTAAATATTGGGGGTATAATGAAAAAGAAAAATTAACTAATGAAGACCTTATTAAAGAAAGATATAGTGGTATTAGACCTGCTCCTGGATATCCAGCATGTCCAGATCATTTAGAAAAGAAAACAATATGGAAAATCCTTGATGTAGAAAATAATATTGGTGTTAAACTTACTGAAAGCATGGCAATGTGGCCTGCAGCATCAGTTTCTGGATATTATTTTGCAAACCAAGAAGCCAAGTATTTTGGTTTAGGCAAAATAAATGAAGACCAGGTTCAAAACTATTCTTTAAGAAGAAAAATTAAAATAGAGATGGCTAAAAAGTGGCTAAACCCAAATATTAATGATATATAATTACAAATCTTATATTCTGTTATATATTTATTTAGAAATAGGAGTATGAGGAATCATTCCGCTAATTTAATACTCACCCTATTTTCTAATTCTTTTACTTTAGATTTAAATTTAGCGGCTTTTTTAATTTCACTTTTACCCAAATTGACTTTAGAGAGAGTCTGATAAACTTTATTCCAATTACCTTTTAAAAAATATCCTGCTGATAGATTAAGATACAGATGACCAATTATTTTATCTCCAATTCTTGCTTTTCTTTTCTTTGGAACATATTCGTTTATAGCATTTTGCCATATTTCAATACAGCCATCTAATTTTTGTGATAATTCATCTCTCATATCATCACTAAAGCTTCCATACCTTGGGGGGTTGTTTCCTGAAAAAGCTTTTTTTGCAATATCACGGACTTTTCCAAAATCATTAAAAGCTTGTGCGAGGTCAGAATAATCATGTTTTCTACCTCTCCCTCTAGCAAAAGGCATATAATAAGAATAAAATGGATAGCCATAATTATTATTTACATTAACGATAAATCTATTTATACTTTCATTTGCGATTTGAACATATAAACCAATAGCATCTCTTCGTTTTCGACTGTTATGAATTTTGACTGCTTCACCATAATTTTTTATAAGACTAGAAACAAAAGACTTATTTGATAAAATGCCTTCATTTGAAATTATATTTTTGTTATTCTTAATATCTGTAACATATTCGCTAAAATTTATTACTGCTTCAACGCTATACCTTCCGCCTTCTGCACTTACATATGTGCTGTCATTTACCTTCTTTTTGTATTTTTCTTTGAAGACATTACTTGAAAATGAAACATTATTTATTACAAATTTAATATCCAAATCTGCATTATTTGATGATTCAGCTCTCTGATAACCTTTTAGTTTTAGGTTAGGGCTTGTAGGCTGAAATACGGCTGAGTTATTTACTACGCTTGAAAAATATGATTCAATATTTTTGTTAAGAGGATTACTCGGTGATTGAAGGTATGGAATTGCAATTTTTTTTGTGTTTGGTCTTTGCGAGCATAAGATCAAAGGAAATATAAATACTAAAAGAAGCAATAGCTTTTTCATTGAGTTAGTTATAAATTATGATAATTATTTTTTTAATTCCATGAAGAGCTAAGTTCCGGCATACGTTTCTGATGACGAACTCTCATTCCATCAGGCATTAGGGAGTTTCTAAGCTTATTGCGATCCTCTATGTGTGATCCTTCCCCGAATAACTCATTGTATTTTTTAACAAATTCTGGTCTATCTTTCCAATCATTTGCTTCACCAGCAAAGTCTTTGTGGTGGAATCTCACTTGCACCCAATTTCCATCACAACCAGACATACAATTCATAACACCAACTCTATTTTCATATCCCATTTCTTCAAATATCTTTTTTGATCTTTCCCTATATCTCCAAAAGTCCTGTTCACCAGAGTCTTTGTAGTTATAAAAAATAACCCTTCTATGATTAAACCTTTTCTGGGTTTTAGGTGTATATGTGACAGCTGTATTTACTGACCATATTCTGTTTCCTATTGAAGTATGAAGAGGACCTACGGTTTTCTGCCAAAAAGCATTACCTTCTTTATCAACATTATCAAATTCTGCCATTGATTGAGCAATCTGCATCCTTACATAATTATAGGCATTATTACCAGTTAAAATTTGAAAAGTCACCCATCTCGCCTGACCATCTTTACTATTATACATTTTTGTTTTTTTTGAAACTGCTGCTTCAAATTCAGCCACATTAGCCGGGTCTACTTTTAGAAGACGTTGTTGAATTACTTGAGCACTTAAATTACTTAAACAAAGTACTGCTAGAATTGTAAAAAATATTTTTTTCATTTTTTTCATTTTTTGATATTCTTAAATATAAGAAGATAATTGCGAAAAACAAGTCAAGCTTTTTTTGTTTTCTATTATTTGAAGCTGAAGATATACCTATCGCTTAATTTTGGTCTTTTTTCCATTTTCGTCTACGGCAACAAAAACAATAAAACATTCACAATTTTTTTTTGATATGTTTTTAATCAAGTTGATACTGTTCACAATTATTTTTATTCTCAAAGATGATTCACCTACTTTTACAATTTCAGCGACTAATTTTACTAAGTCACCAATATTTATTGGCTTTAAAAACTCTATATCATCCACAAACTTTGTGACACAATATTTTCCGGTAAATTGGACAGAAAGGGCATATCCAATTTCATCAATCCACTTCATTACTTTTCCTCCGTGAACGTTTCCTTTATAATTGGCATCATTAGGTTCAGCCAAAAAAGACATTTTCAATTTTTTAGTTGACATTTTTTGAGATTAAAAACTTAGTTCTTAACAATTTAGTAAAATAAATGATAATTAATTTTTAGAAAGAGTAAAAAAATCAATGGAGGGTATTTTTTGATCTTTGAATTGGTAGCAATAATACTTAATTTTGAAAAGAATCTTTTCAGTATGAAACTTTATTTCCTTTTTGGCAGTCTATTGCTTTTTTTTTCATGCTCAAAAGCTCCAACAGACTCCCCTCCTAACATAATTTTCATTTTAACAGACGACCAAGGTTATGGAGATTTAGGTGTTTATGGCGCAACAGATATAGATACACCTAATTTGGATTTAATGGCAGAAGAAGGGGCTTATTTTACCTCATATTATGCTACTCAACCCGTATGTTCAGCTTCTAGAGCTTCTATTTTAACAGGTTGTTATCCCGATAGAATAGGTATTCATAATGCCTACAGTCCAGGGTCTAAGGTGGGTCTAAATCCAGAAGAAACAACATTAGCGGAATTACTTAAAGCACAGGGATATGCTACGGGGATTTTTGGTAAATGGCATTTGGGAGATGCGCCAAAATTTTTACCTCGTAAGCATGGATTCGACACGTATTATGGTATTTTATATTCCAATGATATGTGGCCGAATCATCCTCAGCAAGGTTCCGTTTTTAATTTTCCAGATATTGAATTATACGAAAACGAAACCCCATTAAGGGTTTTGGAAGACCAAACTTTTTTAACCAAAGCACTAACGGATAAGGCTATTGATTTTATCCAAGAGAATAAAGAAAATCCATTTTTTGTTTATTTACCACACCCCCAACCTCATGTTCCTTTATTTGCGGCTGAAGATTTTCAAGGAACGCAAGGACGAGGATTGTATGGAGATGTAATACGAGAAATTGATCATTCTGTAGGCCGCATTTTAGAAACTTTGAAAACACAAGGCCTGGAAGAAAACACCATCGTTGTGTTTACTTCTGACAATGGGCCATGGCTATCATACGGTGGTCATTCTGGTTCTTCAGGAATTTTTAGAGAAGGAAAAGGAACTAATTGGGAAGGCGGACATCGCGTTCCTGGGATCATCCGCTATCCAAAGAAGATAAGACCAAATACTCGAATTGATGCACCTGCAATGGGCATCGATTGGTTACCTACCCTAGTAGATTTTTCGGGAGGTAAACTGCCTAAAAAGAAAATAGATGGGGCTTCTTTAGTACCGCTTTTAACAGGAGCAAGCGAGAAATCCCCTCATGATAATTTCTTTTTTTATTATCGAACAAATGAACTTCAT
>Ga0114999_10002539_pt1 | contig 23838 bp, 21 predicted proteins | sample ArcticOcean_MG_C_3_FD_89820 | JGI IMG/M metagenome (GOLD analysis project Ga0114999, IMG submission 89820) | Marine microbial communities from western Arctic Ocean - ArcticOcean_MG_CB8_126 | ecosystem: Environmental > Aquatic > Marine > Oceanic | place: Arctic Ocean: Canada Basin | collected...
AAGTCGCAAGCGGATCCGGTAATCTCAAGGAGTTCAGCTGCCCCTACCATGGTTGGCTTTACGACCTCAACGGCAAGCTAGTCGGCGCCCCTTATATGAAGGAAGCCGAGGGCTTCGACCCTGCGAGCTGCCAGTTAAAGCCCTTGCAGTTTGGTGAGTGGCGCGGCTGGATGTTCATCAACTTCGATCTCGATGCCGGCCCGCTCGAAGAATTCATCGCTGAATACGAACGGGAGTTTGCGTTTCTTCAACATGAGAAGACGCGATTGGCGTCGAAATATGTCACCGAACTCGATTGTAATTGGAAATTCGTCGTCGAGAACCTGCAGGACTTCTACCACGTCCAGGTCTTGCACCTCGATACGTTCGGCGGCCACATCAATATCGACGATTTCGTATTCAACGTTAAAGAGAAAGGCGGCTTCAGCTCGTTCTACGACGCCGCGCCCGATACCCCGGATTCCAAATCCTTATTCGGGCAGATGCCGTGGCTGGCCGACAAGCCGATGAGCTTCGCCTACACCGGCTATCTCTCGCCCAACTTCCATATCTTTGGCCGGGTCGACGAATCGCACCCGATGGTGATCTGGCCGCTCTCGCCCTCGAAGACGCAGATCATCGTCTACCACGTCTTTCCAGCCGAGCATTTCGAACAGCCCGATTTCAAGGAAAAGGCCAAGGTTTATCACGACTTCCTGGTCGATGTTCTTGAAGAGGACCGGGAGATGGTTGATTCAATGCAGCGCGGTATGACGTCGCGGATGTTCGAACCCGGACCCCTATCGCGGATGGAGGTTAACCTCCACGGCCTGATCAACTACAACCTAGATCGTACTTTCGACGGGGCCTGACCCGGTGAACGATGTCGCCGAACAATCCGGCACGACGGTAACGGTTGAAACCGTCGCCGCGATCGTTGATGCCTTCAATCGCCACGATGTCGACGCGATCATGAGCGCTTGCGCCGACGACGTTGTCTGGGTAATGGCCCGAGGGCCCGATCCCTGGGGCCGCATATATGAAGGCGCCGCGGCGGTTCGCCAGGCCCTGGTTGATCGCTTTGCCTCGATTCCCGACGCGCGGTGGATAGATGGCCAGGACTGGGTGCTCGGCGACACCGCGGTCTCCGAGTGGACCTTGGTCGGCACCACCACCAAGGGCGAGAAGCTCGAAATACTGGGCTGTGATCTGTGGAAATTCCGCAACGGCAAGGTGATCAAGAAAGACACCTACTGGAAACAGATCTACGACGACTTCACCTAGCCAACCCGATCTCAAGTTACTCCCGTCGATGTTCTAACGCGATGCCCCGCCCGGCCGTGCCTCGATATACCGTCTACTGCACAAACCCTACGGTTACGATGCGCTCGCATCCACGCGAGTAATAGTTTGGCGGAAAGTCGAGTTACTCCGCGGCGCGGGCGTGCTCCTGCATCCAGCTCGGCTTGTTGCGTGCGTGGTTGCGGACAAAATCCTGCGTTCCGACACGTGCATCGTGCCAATACAACATCGGCTTTTCCCATGCATAGGTGGTCGGCTGCGGTAGCGGCGTAACGGTATCGACAATGGCGCCACCCTTCATGATCACCTTGAGCCGGGTTTTGTCTTGCAGCACCTGGATGTCGGCCAAGGGATCGCCGTCGACCACCAGCACGTCAGCGAACTTGCCTTCTTCCAAGGTGCCAATCTCATCTTGCATGCCTAGCGCAAAGGCCGCGTTGTAGGTCCCGGCGCGCAGCGCTTCCATGCTGCTCATGCCGAGATAGGTCATCAGATGTTCCATCTCACGCGCGTGCCACTCGCCGTAGGGAACGGTGCCTTGCCCGCTATCGGTGCCGGCCATGATCATCAGCCCGGCCTGATGCGCCTTGGTCAAAATGTTGCTCGCCGCCTCGAGCTCGATTTTGTAGCCGTCGAGGATACGATCCCCCATACCGAAATCCGGACCCCATTCGAGAGTGTTGGCCAATAGGCTCAGCGTCGGATTGATCGGCGTGCCGTGCTTGACCACGACCTCGAGATCCTCGTCGGACATGAAGGAGGCGTGCACCAGCCAGTCGAATCCCGCCCGCGCCGCATCGGCTGAAGACCGTCCCGAGCGCCCATGAATCGTGCAGGTCTTGCCGCAGACATGGGTGACATCGGCGACGGCCTTGAGTTCGTCAAAACTAACGCTGCCCTGCAACTGTCCCGAAGATGTGAGGCTGTCGCCATCGCCGGCGACTTTAACGATATCGACCCCGTTCTTAATCTCCAGGCGGGTTTGCTTGATGAACTCATCGCGTGTGTTGCACAGCACCGAGAACGACGATTTCGGATGCTCGAGCTGCGACGGCCAGGGCGATCCGATGCCGTTATAGGTCGAGAGATAGTGGCCGCCGGCGGCGATGCGGGGACCTTCGATCAAGCCCGCATTAACCGCGTCACGTAACGCCACATTGATATTCCAAATTCCACCGGGCGCCGCAATGCTGGTGACGCCAGCCCGTAACACCCGCTTCAGCGCGAGCGTCCCACGCAGCGTGCGATACTCAACGCCAGGGTAAAAATCGAGCTCTTCGAATGAAGTGATGTCGCCGTAAGAGGGATGAACGTGGCAATCGACGATGCCGGGCATGATGGTGTGACCGTTGGCATCAATCACCTCATAGGCACCGCCTCGGCTGTCGGCGAACGACTTAACCTCGGCAACCGAGCCGACCTTGGCGATTCGTTCGTCCTTGACGAAAATCGACGCGTTCTTCTTTGTTTCGGCGCCAGTGCAGTCCAGCAGGCTGCCGTCGCTGATAAGATAGTTCACCATCGCATCCATCCTCCGTATTTGCGTTGGTAACGCGCCCCGATGATAGGACACCTTCCATCAACCCCAAAGCCGCAGAGCAGGAGTAGCTACCATGAAAGTATTGATCCAGATCTTCCAGTGCGACTCTTTCGATAAGTGGAAGGCCGCCTTCGATGGCAATCAGGAATGGCGCACCAAAATGACTTTCCACAATCCCCGGGTGTTTCGAGGCTCCGACAACCCCGATCAGATAATGCTCATTGCCCAAGTCGACGACCCGCAACCTTATTTCGACTTCATGAAATCCGACCTCTGGGCCGAACGCACCACCAAGTCCGGCCACATTAGCGAGGGATCGCAAGTACTGGTGATGGATGAGGTGCCGCTCTACTTATAAGCGGGCTAATGCGGGAAAGGAGCGGCGAATGAGTCGCCTGGCAGAGTTAACGCCGAAAACCATGACTCCCGCCCAGCGTCGTGTGTGGGATGACGTGGTGGGCGGTCAACGAACCGCCGCGTTTGGTCTTCACAATGCGTGGTTGCGCAGCCCCGAACTGGCCGAACAACTGATCGGCAACGGATTGGTTTTTCGCGAACGACTCGCGCTGCCCGCGCGCTTTCGGGAGCTCGCAATCCTCATAATGGTACGGCGGTCGAACTGCGCGTATGCATGGAAGCGCCACGAATCTCTGGCCCTCGATGCCGGAGTCGAGGGTGGCGTTTTAGCCAGCTTGGCCGCCGGCGAGCAGCCGACGTTCGCCGACCCCGGCGACAAGATCGTTTATGACGTTTGCGATCAACTGGATCGTTCGCGCACTCTCGACGACGAGCTCTATCGACGCGCCGTCGGGCACTTGGGCGAGCAAGCGTTAACCGAACTCATTGCTGTCGCCGGCTACTACGTGATGGTGGCAATGACTCTCAACGCGTTTGCCGTGCCGCTAGCCGAGGGCGATGCGCATCCCTTCTCTGACCCCGTTTAGTCCCGGCGTTTTTGACTGGTCCCATGTCTGATCCACCGATAACGACGGACGCCAGCAGCTTCCTCGAGCGCAGTCCCTGGCTGCCTTATGTGGCGCTCGCGCTATCAATGACGTTCCTCGGCGGATCAGTGGTGCTCGGGCGTGCGATTCGCGCCGATATCCCGCCGATGGGCTTGGTTTTCTGGCGTAACTTCATCGCTGTGATTGTCATTCTGCCGTTCGTCTACGCGCCGCTCCGCCAGCAACTGCCGCTTTTACTACGCCATTGGAAATTGCTTCTGCTAATCGGATTTACGAATTCGGTCAGTGGCCAGGCGCTGCTATTGCTCGGGTTGCACAGCTCAACCGCCGTCACAGCCGGATTGATCAACGCAACCGTGCCGGCAATCACGGTGGTCGTCGCCTGGCTCTTGCTGCGTGACACCATCGTCAAACGACAGGGGTTCGGATTTGTTGTCGCCTTGGTCGGAGTCGCTGTCATCGTCGTGCGCGGCGACATAGGCACATTGCTCGGCCTGCAATTCGTGCTCGGCGATTTTTGGGTTCAGGTGGCGGCGGTGAGCTATGCGACCAACAGTGTGTTGATTAAACAAGCGGCGCCGGAACTCAATCCCTTTGTGTTGTTTACGGGCTCGACACTAGGCGGCCTGACATTGATCATCCCCCTCTATGCCGGCGAGATGCTGTTCACCGATGCGCGCGTCGATTTCAACCTGATCACCGTCGTGACGGTGCTCTACTACGCTATTTTCTCATCGATTCTGGCTTTGAGTTTCCTCATCTTCGGCATCAAACGCATCGGGCCCAATCGGGCGAGCCCGTTCAGCTATATCGTTCCGGTGCTAACCGGCATCATGGCGATCGCGTTCCTGGGCGAGACGTTTGAGCTCTACCACGCTGCCGGTATCGTTCTGGTTCTTGGCGGCGTCTACCTAGCGAGCGAGATGAGTTCCGCAAAATCCTAAGCCAAATCTAAATCGACGTCGATCTTTTCACGACCCGATCGGACGTGGGACACTTGTGCCGCATCCGGTGGCGGCAGAGGTAACAGGCAAGCGATGGCACTCACGAACAAACAAGTCCTCGACAAGATCGAGAAACTGCACAGCGATAACCCGTTCGACGAGCATCCGCTATGGGCTGGCCTGATCGCCGGCACTTACAATCTCGAACAGATCCGCGAATTCACCCGGCAGTTCGGCATCATCCCGCTCCACAACCACAATTATCACGGCCCGATCTACGTGAATTGCCCGGACCCCAAGTGGCGCGAAATGATTGCCGAAGTCGTCTACGAAGAAGGAACCGGCCGGCTCTACGCCAATGGCGTCCCCCACAATCAGCTTTATGTCGACTTCGCCGAAGGCTTGGGCATGAAGCGCGAAGATCTATTGAACGCCGCCTATTGCCCGGGCGGATTGGGCTGGCAGGGCTGGTATCAGGACCGTTGCAACGGCACCTTCCTCGAAGCCGTTTCCGCCCACATGTTGGCCGCCGAGGCGCATGGCCCCGGCGTGTTCCGGCATCTCGCACAAACCTTCAAGGATAAGTTCGGGCTCGACGACAAAGCGGTGGCGTTTTGGGTAGTGCACGACGTGGCCGACGAGGACCACTCCGGTATCGGCAAGGAATTGCTCGATTCATTTGCCACCACCGAAGCCGCCCGCCTGCAGGTCCTTGCCGTCGTCGAAAAAACCCTCGACATGACATTTCATTTTTATGACGACGTACAGCGCGTCGTCGACGCCGCGTAATGCTTCTTAAGATACTTCGACTATGAACGAATTGGATTCGGAACGTCGCGGATGGGTTGACGCCGCTTGCGCGCGGCTCGACCGCGACCGTTTGCGGCAATTGGTGTTCGAAATGACCGCTATCCCGAGCCCCACCGGCGAAGAACGTGAGCTGGCCGAGCTTCTCGTCGCGCAGCTAACCGACGCCGGGCTCGATGCTGCTTATCAACCGATTGATATTGCGCAGGGCAATGCCACGGCTCGGTACTGCGGCGACGGCAGCGGACCGGACCTGCTGCTCTATGCACCGATCGACGCCCACCTTGCCGGCGATCCCGCGGAAGACACGCCTTGGGCTGGTGCCGAACTGCGCCCCGACATGCAACTCGACCCGTTCGTCGAAGACGATTTCGTCATCGGACTGTGCGCTGAAAACCCTAAGGGTTACGCCGCGGCCATCGTCGTCGCGGCTGAGGCAATCCGGCAAGCCGGCATCCCCTTGCGCGGCGATCTGATGGTGGGCCTCGGTAGCGGCGGCATGCCGACTAATCGGCGGCCCGGTCAAGACCGCTACAATGCCGGGCAAGGTAATGGCTGCTCATTCATGCTCGAACAGGGTTTCCGTGGCGATTTCGCGGTGATCGCCAAGGGCGGCTGGGCGGTGGCGTGGGAGGAGGTCGGCCTGTGCTGGTTTCGTATTCGTGTCGCCGGAATCATGAACTACGTTGGCACCCGCAATCGCTTCGACCACCGCAACCCGATCATCCAAGCCGCCAAGCTGATCGAAGGAATCGAACGTTGGCTGCCCGAATATCGTGCCAACAACACCTCCGGTCTGGTCGCGCCGGAAGGCAGCATTGGCGCGATCGAAGGGGGATGGAAACACAAGCCGTCATTCGTCCCTGCCAATTGCGATCTCTACATGGATTTACGCGTTAGCCCACGTACCGAACCGGTCGACGCCTACCGCCAACTCCGCGCCGCCGTGCGCGAGATCTGCGACGGCGACCCCGAACTCGACGCCAAGGTCGAGATGATCTTGGCGATTCCAGGCGCCACCACTGCGCCCGACAACTGGATCGTGCAGTCCGCGGTGCAGGCCTGGCAACAGGTGGAGGGCCGCGAGCACGTCGACCGTACCAACACCAGCGGCGCCACCGATGCCAACATATTACGTGGCCGTGGGATTCCCACTGCGCGCATCGGCATGCCACCGGCCAAATCGCCTCTGCCCTTCGGCAATACCTTCTCGATGGGGACAGTCGAAGTAGAGGGAATGATGCAACTCGCCCGGTGTCTGGTTCATATTGCGATCGACACCTGTACCCGCAGGCGCGACGAGGTCGGCTTAACATGAACGAGAGTACGCAGGTTACCGGCACGCGGCTTGGGATTACGCGCTATCCCCGTTACGACGCGGCCGAGCTCGGCTTCCAGAACTACTGGTATCCGGTGATGTTCTCGCGAACCCTGCGCAAGCGACCGATCGGCTTAACCCTGTTCGGCGAGCGCATCATGTTCTTTCGCGACCAGGGTCGCGCCTACGCATTACAGGATCGCTGCCCGCATCGCGGCATCAAGCTATCGATCGGTCACCAGGAGTTCCCCGGCACCTTTTCGTGCCGCTACCACGGCTGGACCTTCGATCTCAAATCCGGCTCGCTGGTCGCCGCTCTCACTGACGGCCCGGAGTCGCCGCTGTGCGGCAAGGTCGGTGTTCGCACCTTCCCCATCGAAGAACGCGCTGGCCTGATCTGGATTTATTGGGGTGCGGGCGAACCGCCGCCGGTCGAGACAGATATCCCCGAGGAGCTCCTGCGTAAGGAGATGGTGCTCGAAGGACGCATCACAATCCGCCCAGGCGACTGGCGGCACGCGGCCGAGAATGGGTTCGACGAGGGTCACGGAAAATTCCTGCATCGCGATTCGATCTTCGCGACATTTCGCCACCCGCCGGCCTGGCTGCATTCGGAAGTGATTCCTGAAGACGGTGGATGGGTCACCCGAAAAACTACCGACTATGAGTTTGTCAGCAACTACCCCGGACTCGGCAAATGGCCGAAGAAACGCTTCTGGAAATCGACCAAAGTTCTATCCCGCGCGTCGATCAGATTGCCGTGCGCGCTGCGCATCCATTTCGGTGAATGGATTCATTTTGAGTGGTATGTGCCAACTGTGCCGGGCCATCACCGCTATCTGCAATTCGCGCTGAAGAACACCAAGGGCCTCAATGGTGTTTTCTTCCGCTTGCGCTACTGGTCCTACCTCTATTGGACGTTCCATGTGGCCTTCAACAATCAAGACGCAAGCGTCGTCGAGATGATGGAGACGCCACCCGAGAAGCTGTTTCGGCCGGACACCTCGATAATCGGCTGGCGCAAGCTCTGCGAACTCGCGCGTCCGGCCATTGCCAGTTCGGCGGACATCAACAAGGATGAAGATGTCGGCAGCGCCACTTTTGAGCGTCAGACAATCGCCGATCAGGAAGAGTTCCGCGAGGTGGACGCGGTCGACCAGACACCCCCAATCTAAGACAAACAAGACAAAGGAGCGACGATCTGATGGCGCTGTCAGTTACCGAAGCCGAGACCAGCAAATATGCCAACGCCGGCGATGTTCGTTTTCACTACAACGAAGTCGGCAGCGGGCCCAAAACCATGATCTGCCTGCACGGCGGCGGTCCCGGCGCCAGCAGCTGGAGCAATTTCACAAGCAACATCGAGGCGTTGGCCCAAAATCACCGCGTGCTCCTGGTCGATCTGCCGCAGTTCGGCAAATCGGACAAATTCGTTATCGAGGGACCGCGGCTAACGATCGTCGCCGGAATGCTAGCCGAGTTTATGGATACGATGGGCGTCGCGAGCGCCGATTTCATCGGCAATTCCTATGGCGGCCAGGTTGCCATCAAACTCGCGATCGATGCGCCGTATAGGGTCAATCGGTTGGTCGTAATCGGCAGCGCGCCGGTGGTCCACAGCTTGTTCTGCCCTATGCCGCTCGAGGGTATCAAAATGATCGGCGGCTACTACCGCGGCGCCGGCGGACCGTCGTTTGAGAAGATGAAGGCCATCGCCACCACGCTGGTTTACGACGCATCGAACGTAACCGACGACATGGTCCGCGAGCGCTACGAGGCGAGCATCAATCCGCAAGCCATTGAGGTGAATTCGGGGCCACCGCCAGAGCGCCAGGATCTCACCGCCGAGTTTCCCAAGGTCCAAGCGCCGACGCTCGTCGTATGGGGAATGGACGACCGCTTCGGCGCTCTCGACATCGGCCTGTTAATGACCCGCGCCTTCCAGAATGCTGAGATGCACATCTTCAGCAAATGCGGCCACTGGGCCCAGGTCGAGCACGCAGCCGAGTTCAACCAACTCGTGGTGGCGTTCTTTGGGCGCGACCCTTAGGAGCCAATTATGGACATCGTTGGCGCCTTTGCGTGCTCTCATTCCGGCCTGATGATCTCGCGCGCCGCGCAGGCTGCACCATCGGTTCGCGATCTCGTCTATTCCACCTTCCGCGCCATGGGTGAGACGATCGAGGCCTTGGCGCCCGATGCCATTGTGCTCGTGGGCACGGACCATGGCCGTATCTATGGCTTCGAGGGCGTTCCCCAGTTCACTATCGGCGTGAGCGAAATCGCCACCGGCATTGGCGATGCCGGATTGCCGGCTGGCGACTACGCGCTTCACCAAGAGTTGGCGCGTGGGGTCCTCACAGGATTGCTCGATCGCGACGTCGATATCGCGTTCTCGGAAGCCATGTCGATCGATCACTCGTTCGTGGCGCCGATGATGTTGGCACTTCCCGGCACCCAGTTGCCGATCGTACCGATTGTCCAGAATTGTAATGTGCCCCCGCTCCCCTCACTCGGGCGCAGCCATCGCGTCGGCACCGCGCTCGGCGATGCAATAGGCGATGCCGGGCCCGGCCGTGTGGTGGTGCTCGGCACCGGTGGTCTTTCGCACTGGGTGGGGTCCGACGATTTCCGCAGCTTCATGAATCGCCCCGCCGGCAGCCGGCTTGCCGAACGCGACCAACATCCGCTGAGCCTCGAAGACACCGGCCCGGTTAACGAACCGTTCGACGAAACCTGTCTTGCACAGATCTGCGCCGGTCGCGCCGCCGATTTCATCGCCGCCTGGAGCACCAGTACGCTTGGCGAAGCCGCCGGCAATGGCGCCCAGGAGATCCGTAATTGGCTTGTGGTCGCCGGCGCGGTGAGCGATGCCACCGCAAAAATCCTCACCTACGCCCCCGTCGAGGAGTGGTTGACCGGAACCGGCATTGTCCAGTTCGACATTTAGACCCCGGGCAACGTAGCGGGCATGCTGACGTTTCGTTAGACTCGTTGTCTATAAATTGCGCAAGGAACCAACGATGGCGCTTCACGAGGACACCCAGCTCGCTCCATCATCGCTCGGCGGCGGGCTCGACAAGATCAAGGCGCCAATCCACCAGGCTCGCCACGTGCCCGGCTACGTCTATAGCTCGGCCGAGGTCTATGAACTCGAAAAGCAAAACATTTTCTTGAAGGATTGGCTGTGCGTCGCCCGCGTCGAGGAACTCGAAAACCCCGGCGACTATATGGCAATCCGCATCATGGGCGAGCCAGCACTCATCGTGCGCGATGACGCTGGCGAACTGAAAGCATTCTCAAACGCCTGCGCCCATCGAGGCGTCGAGGTGATCCAGGGCGAGGGCAACACGACCCACTTTAGCTGTCCCTATCACGGCTGGACCTACGACCTGAAAGGCGGGCTTACCGGGGCCTCGTTCATGGAGGAATCGGAGGAATTCGATCCCGAGCAATGTGGGCTGCCACCGTTGCGCCTCGATGTTTGGGCTGGCTGGATCTTCATCACCTTTGACGAGTCGGCGCCGCCCCTGGCGAAATTCGCGGCCCACTTCGAGCAGGAGTTTGGTTTCCTACGCCAGGAAGATTGCCGGCTCGCGATCAAACTGGTGGTCGAGCTCGACTGTAATTGGAAACTGTTCGTCGAGAATCTGCTCGACGTCTACCACTCCGCGACGCTGCACGTGAAAACGATCGGCGCCAAACGCGGCAGCGCCGACAAATACCCCTTCCATTTGTTCAAACTCGGCGGCACCAGCATGTTCTACAATTCCGACCCGATGGTGCCGGGCGGCAAAAGCCTGTTCGGCAAAATACCGTGGCTTGACGACCAACCCGACAACTTCGCTTGCTCTGGCCACCTGTCGCCGAACATGCAGCTGATCGCGCGGTCCGATAACATTCATCCGTTCTTAATGTGGCCGCTCGGCCCCGACCGCTGCCAGATCATCAACTACACCCTATTCCCGAAGGAACATTTCGAACAACCCGGGTTTGAAGAGAAAACCCAGGTCTACAAGGACTATCTGATCGAGGTGGTAGAAGAAGATCGCTCGATGGTGGCCTCGCTGCAGCAAAACATGAAGTCGCAGCGGTTTCGGCCGGGGCCGCTATCAAAATTAGAACTCGGCATCTACCATGTCATTAACGATTTTGTTGATCGTACTCTGAGCGACCGCTAAAACGCTGCGCCTTACGCCCCCTCCCAGCCCATCTGTCTTAAGGCCGATGGCCCAACAGGAGTAATCGGTGGACCCCGAGCTTGAGTACCCGTTCCCCGAGGCGCCGGGATACGGTCAGATCATCCCAATCAGCGAAACCGTGCGCTGGGTCCGCATGCCGCTCCCCTATGCGTTGGACCACATTAACCTGTGGCTGATCGCCGATGGCGATGGCTGGACGCTGGTCGATACCGGCTTTAGCACCAGCAAAGTGCGCGGTATGTGGGAAGAGATTTTTTCCAACCAGCTCGATGGTAAGCCGATCAAACGTTTGATCGTCACGCACTTCCACCCCGATCACTCTGGTCTTGCGGGCTGGTTGGTCGAGCGTCTTGGGATCAATTTATGGATGTCGCGCGACGAGTGGCTGTTCGGCCGCATGATGGGCCTGGACGAACCGGGCGCCTCGGAACCGACGATCGAGTTTTATCGGCGCACCGGGGTTGAGGAAGAAAAGCTTGACCAACTGCGGATCGTAGACACCAGAACCTGGGCGCCGCTACCTAACAGCCATCGTCGCATTCAGCATGGCGATGTCATCGATATTGGCAACCACAGCTGGGAAGTCATCGTCGGTAGCGGTCACTCACCCGAACACGCCTGCCTCTATTGTCCCGAACTCGGGATTATCATCGGCGGCGACCATTTGTTGGCTAAGATCACACCCAACATTGGCGTCTATGTCAGCGAACCCGAGGGCGACCCGCTCGACGATTACCTCACCTCATTCGCCACGTTCGCCCACATCCCCGAAGAAACGCTGGTCCTGCCATCGCACCTATTGCCCTATCGTGGCGTACAAAAGCGCTTGGCGTCGTTGACCGCCCACCACAAGGATCGCTTAGCAGTACTGCGCGAGGCCTGCGCGACACCACAAACCGCGCTCGAATTGGTGCCGGCGATGTTCAACCGCGCCCTCGACAGCATGAATCTCTACCTCGCGATTGGTGAAACCTTAAGCCATCTCAACTACTTGCGCGGCAAGGGCCTGGTCGTTCGTAACGCCGGTGCCGACGGTAAGGATCGTTATCAGCTGGCGCACTGATCCCGCACCCTTGGGGCGTTGGCAATTGCTCCCGACCTGCTAATATCTGCCGCCGAAACTATAGAGCGCCACAAGGTGCCTGCTTCGGTTCTGGGGAGGAAAAGAATTTTCATGAGCGCAGGATTGCGATCCGCAACGCGCGATGTGACGCCCAATGGACGTGACGTCCAATGATCGAGTGGTGGATCCCACTGCTGGTCATCTTCGGCGGTGCCATGTTCCTGCTCGGCAAGGGCATCCCGGTCGCCTTCGCGTTCGTGATCATCAATATGCTCGGTGTGCTGTTCCTGCAAGGCGGCGGCGCTGCCTTCAACACCTTCACTGCGAGTATGTACGCGTCGGTGACCAGCTTCACGCTGCTGCCAATCACGCTCTTCATCCTCATGGGCGAGATCCTGTGGCACTCGAACGTCGCGTTTCGTGCAGTCGACGTTCTGGACAAGCTAATGGGCCGTTTGCCCGGTCGACTTGCCCTCCTCACAGTTGCCTCTGGAACCGTATTCTCAAGCCTCAGCGGCTCAACCATGGCCAATACGGCGCTGCTCGGAACCATGCTGCTGCCCGATATGGAGCGCCGCGGCTACAAAACGCCGATGTCGATCGGGCCCATTATCGCCAGTGGCGGCCTCGCCATGATCGTGCCGCCAAGTTCTCTCGCCGTGATCCTGGCCGCGATTGGCAAGCTGTCGATCGGGCGGTTGCTAGTTGCGGCGCTGATCCCCGGCCTGATCATGGCCGTGCTCTACGTCGCCTATATCGTGATCCGCTGTAAGCTCCAGCCCGAGCTGACGCCGGCCTATGAAATTGAACGGGTGCCGTGGAGCGAGCGTCTCATAGGTATTGTAAAATACCTCCTGCCGCTCGGCGTCATCATTTTTCTCGTCACCGGGGTTATCGTCCTCGGTGTCGCCACGCCGACCGAAGCAGCCGCAATGGGCTGCATGGGATCGTTCATCGTGGCCGGTGCCTATGGCGGCCTCAGCCGCGACGTGATCATCCGATCGGTCACAGGCACCGTACGCATCTCAGTGATGATGTTCGCGATTCTGATCGGCGCGATTGGGTTCAGCCAGATTATGGCGTTCTCGGGCGCCACCCGGGGATTGCTCACGGCAGTCGGCGAACTCGATATCCATCCGCTCCTGCTTATCATCTGTATGCAGTTGGTGGTCCTCATATTGGGGACATTCATGGAGCAGGTGGCGATCATGTTGATCACGCTACCGCTCTATATTCCGATCGTTAAACTTCTTGGTTATGACCCGATCTGGTTCGGCGTGCTGATGCTGATCAATCTTGAGATGGCGTTGACCACACCGCCGTTCGGCATGCTTCTTTTTGTCATGAAAGGAGTCGCGCCTGCGGGGACCAAAATCAAGGCGATCTATCTCGCCGGCCTACCATTCTTGCTCTGCGACTTAGTCGCGTTAATAGTTGTCCTGCTGGTGCCGGAAACGACCACATGGCTACAGGACGCACTTTACAAATGACGGTGGATTCAGAAACAAGGGCAGTGCGGTGTCGTTTGCGTGGTGTAAACGCGCAGTGGTACATTTTCGAGCTTCGGGTAATCGTTCCGCACGACGATGCCGGAAGCGTCAACATCCATAACTTTTGGTTCAAATTTGGGGAGGTCCCATATGTCGCTCGCTAAAATCTCTAAGTTCGTGATGGCGGCCGTTGTCGCCGGTGCGATTGGCCTGTTCGGTCAAACCGCGTCGGTTCAGGCAGCGGATCCAATTATCCTCAAAGGCCTGATCCCTTGGCCCGCCGATTTCGTCGGTAGCCGTGGGTTCCTTGAGTTCCAGAAACAGGTCAACAAAGCCCTTAAAGGCAAAGTGCTTGTCAGCCTAATTGGCACCTCGGAAGTCGTGCCGCCGTACGAGCAGTTTGAAGCCGTACGTGACGGTGTCGTCGACGTGCTGATGACTGCCGGCGCCTACTACCGGGCAGCGGTTCCAGAAGCGGCGGCCGGTCTCGGCGTAAGCAAGTTCGGCAGCGAATTGCGCACCGAGGGCTATACCGACCTGATGCGCAAAATCCATGCCGAGCATGGCGTCTACTACCATTCTCAGGTAGGTGGCACCAAAGGCAATGGCTACCGCTGCTACGGCAACAAGAAGATCACCAGTTCGGACCTGACGGGCATCAAATTGCGCGTTTCGCCGACCTACGTACCGCTCGTCAAGGGCCTCAATGGCACGCCTATCCTGATGAAAGCCGGCGAAGTCTACACCGCGATGGAACGCGGCGTTGTCGATGGCTTCTGCTGGACCTTCCTGGGTATCCGCGAGTACGGATTCCACGAAGTCACCAAGTATGTCTACGACATCCCGTTCTATTCGAACGACACCGCGATCCTGATCAACATGAAGACGTGGAACAGCTTGCCGGCCGACAGCCGTAAGGTGATCGATGATCTTGCGCCGGCAATCGAGGCGGCGGTCGAAAAGTTCATGACCGCAAAAAATCAGGACGAAGACAAGGCACTCAAAAAAGAAGGCCTTGAGTTCATCCATCTAAGTGATGCCGAAGTCGCCAAGTGGCACGCGGCCGCACTGGATTCGCATTGGGCCGAAATCGTAAGCAAAAGCCCGAAATACGGCATGGCGCTGAAGAAGTACGCCGAATAGTTCCGGCTAAATCGGAAGGGCCGCCCGCGCGTCTCACACGAACGAGATGTGCGGGCGGCCGCTTTCCACGATTAGAAACAACGCCCAACCACGCGTGCCGAGCAGATGACCGTCATTGTCGCCGCCTACGATAGGTTTCTCGGCCACCTCGCCGTTGTCGTCGGGATCATGGTGCTATTGTCGATGGTGTTCGTCGTGACCGACGTCCTTCTACGCTATTTCTTCGGTGCGCCGATCGGCTGGGTAATAGAAGTCTGTGAGTATTTTCTTCTTTTCACGCCGTTCCTAGGCATGGCGTGGCTGGTGCGCCAATCTGAGGGTCATATTCGCATCGATCTCCTCGTCCAGGCCTTAAGCCCACGTTGGCAGGCCGGCCTGAACTGCTGGGGTTCTTTTCTCGTTGCCGTAACCCTGGCGATCGGATCCTACTATTCGGCGATTTCAGCGTCGGGCCATGTCGCCCGAAACGTCATGACCCCGGGCGTCTACCCCATTCCCAAGGGCTATCTGATGTTTGTCATCACGCTCGGCTTCGGGTTGAGCGCGATCGAGTTCGCCCGCAAGGCCTGGGGTCACTTCAAAGAAGTCCGGTCGGTGTAGCCGGCCGCAACCGAATAGCGGTTCGTTAGCCAGTTCTCCGGCGATTGTCGCCGTAGAGCACCCGCGGGGAGCCTATATGATGATCAGCCGGGCAACTTAAAGAACGAATATGACCGGCACCGTTCCCGTCGTCGACATTTCGCCATTCATCACTGGCGCCAAAGCGGGGCGCCGCGCGGTTGTTGAGCAAGTGCGACGGGCTTGTGAGGACACCGGCTTTTTCTCCATCGTCGGCCATGGCGTGCCGCGGGAGGCGGTCGAGCGCATTCGCCGCGACCTCGCCGATTCCTTCGCACTACCGTTGGAAGACAAACTGGCGATCAAGCGGCCGGCGCAACAGATCAGCCGCGGCTACAACCCGATGGGCGATCAGGCGGTTGGACGCACCCTCGACGCCGCCACGCCGCCTGACCTGCAAGAAAGCTTCGGTTTCGGCTATTGCGACGTGCCGGGCGACGATCCCTATTTTCACACTGAGATGGGCAAGATCTTCTTCGCGCCCAATCTATGGCCGGCGGTCCCAGCCAATCTAAAAGACACCATCGTCGCTTACCGTCAGGTAATGAATGAGCTCGCCGGCAACGTCATGCATATCTTCGCGGCAGCGCTCGATCTCGACGAGACCTTTTTCGACGACAAAATCGATCGCGCGATCAGCGTATTGCGCATCGTCAACTACCCTGCGGTTGATGCGCCGCCGCTCGAGGGACAATGGCGCGCCGGCGCCCATAGCGACTACGGCACGCTGACCCTGCTTCACATTGAGGACTATCCGCAGGGGTTGCAAATCGAAACCTGCGACGGCGAATGGGTCGACGTGCCCGCCGTTCCCGGAGGTTACTTGATCAACATTGGCGATCTGATGATGCGGTGGACCAACGATCGCTGGGTTTCAACCAAGCACCGCGTGGTGTGCCCCACGTCTGAATTAGCCGACCGCGCGCGCACGTCGGTCGCTTTCTTTCACCAGCCTAACTATGACGCCGTGTGCGAGACCATCCCCACCTGCATTGCCGCAGGCGAGTCCGCACGGTACGAACCCATCACTTCCGGTGCGCATTGGCTCGCCAAGACCATGAAGGCGAAGGCCTAGCCCATCTATGACACGGACAAACACTAATTACGCGACGCGGTGGAAGTGAATTGGTGGTTGTACGACGACATTTTCCGGCGCCTTGACGGCGTCCAATAAACCGGAAGGGTTTGGTATGAAGTTCGGAATCGGCCAACCGGTCCGGCGCAAGGAGGACGTCCGGTTAGTGCGAGGCGCCGGGCACTTCCTCGACGATGTTGCGATTGCCGATCAGGCGCACGCAGCGCTGTTGCGATCGCCGCACGCCCACGCCGTGATCCGCTCGATCGATACAGCTAACGCGGCGAGCGCGCCCGGCGTGCTCGTGGTTGCGACCGCCGCAGACATCGCTGCCGAGGGCTTCGGTGCGTTGCAATGCCATTACCTCAAGTTGCTCGACCAGGCCGGCAAAAGCGCCGTCGACTTCGTCCCGGCGCAGCCCCTGCTGGCCCAGGGGCGGGTCATCCACGTCGGCGATGCCGTGGCAATGGTGGTGGCTGAAACGTCAACCGCGGCCCACGACGCGCTCGACCTGATCGATGTGGACTACGACGTGCGTCCGGCTGCCGCCGATCTCGCCGCGGTAGCGCGCGGCGAGGCGCCGCCGGTGTGGGACGAAGTCCCAAACAACATCTGTTTCGAGTGGGAGAACGGCGATCGCGCAGCAACGGAGCAGGCGTTTAACGACGCCGCGCGCACCGTCACCGTCGATCTCCGAAACAACCGGGTCGTCGGCAACTCTCTCGAGCCGCGTGGCGCGATCGGCCTCTACGATCCGGCGCAAGACCATTACACGCTCTATGCCTCGACCCAGGGGCCCTATGTCGTGCGCGAATACATCGCCCAGGACGTCCTCAAGGTTCCGACCGAGCGCCTGCGCGTGATCACGCCCGACGTCGGCGGCGGCTTCGGGCTCAAGCTCCATTCTTACAACGAGTACGGGCTGGTCCTGTGGGCGGCAAAGCGGACCGGCCGCGCGGTCAAGTGGGTGAGCGACCGCAGTGAGGCTTTCAACAGCGACAAGCATGGCCGCGACAACATCACCACTGCCAGCCTGGCGCTCAATAGCGAGGGCCGCATCCTCGCCCTTAAGGTCGAGACCATCGCCAACATGGGTGCGTATTTATCGAACGTCGCGCCGATCGTGCCGACCTATGCGAGCCGTGGAATCCAACTCGGGGCCTACGTCATCCGAACCGCCCACGTGGCCGTAAAGGGCGTCTACACCAACACGGTGTCGGTCGATGCCTATCGCGGGGCCGGTCGGCCGGAGGCGATCTACCTGATCGAGCGAGTCGTCGACGCGGCCGCAAACGCCCTTGGCATGGATCCTGCCGAGTTTCGCCGTCTCAACCTCGTCCCGCCTTCGGCGATTCCCTACAGCAACCCGCTCGGGCTGGTCTACGACAGCGGCGAATTCGAACGAGTGATGGATCTGGCACGTGAAAGCGCCGACTGGGGAGGCGCAGCAGCCCGGCGCGGTGAAGCGCTAGCGCGCGGCGGTCTGCACGGGATCGGGATGTCCTACTACGTGGAAAAATGTGGCGACCCCGCGATCGGGGACGAGACCGCCGCACTCAGTGTCGAGCCCGAGGGCATTGTAGGCATCCGCATCGGCACCCAGGCAAGTGGGCAAGGACACGAGACGGCTTACGCGCAATTGATCGAGGACATGCTAGGGGTGCCGTTTGCGAACGTCGAAGTTCGTCAAGGCGATACGGTACCGGGCGTGATGGGTGGTGGCAGCGGCGGCTCACGCTCGCTGATGGTAGGGGGTAGCGCCATCAAGCTCGCCGTCGATGAACTCATTCGCAAAGGAACGACTGCCGCCGCCGACATTCTCGAGGCCGCTGCCGCGGACATCGAGTTCGCTGACGGGTCGTTCGTCGTCAGCGGCACCGATCGTCGCATCAGCTTGTTCGACCTGGCCACACAGCTCCACGAAACACCTGGTGTGGACGACTTTTCAGCGGAAGCGACCTTCATGCCCGAGGCTTCCTCGATTCCCAACGGCTGTCACATCTGTGAGGTCGAAATCGACCCCGACACCGGGTCGTGCCAGGTCGTCTCCTACGTCGTGGTCGACGATTTCGGCCGTATCATCAACCCGCTGCTTGCCGAGGGTCAGGTGCACGGCGGGGTTGCCCAAGGGATCGGTCAGGCGCTGATGGAAGAGGCGGTCTTCGACAGTGATGGCCAATTGCTTTCCGGATCGTTCATGGACTACGCCTTACCACGCGCAACCGATCTTCTGAACATTCAAACCTCGTTTCATGAAGTACCGACGCCCAACAACCCGCTCGGCGTCAAAGGCGCTGGCGAATCAGGTGCCATCGCCGCACCGCCGGCGGTTATGAACGCCCTGGCGGATGCGCTCCGCGACTACGGGCCGTTCACGATCGATATGCCGGCCACGCCCGAGAAGATCTGGCGCGCCATCACACGCGCGCTCTAGCCAACCACACCCAAAGGCACACAATGCCGCTCGCCTCGCTTAACAATTTTGAAATCTACTATGAGACGCACGGGGACGGGCCGCCGATGGTCTTTATCGCCGGACTCGGCGGTGCAGCCGCTTCGTGGCGCCACCAAATCGAACCCTTCGCGCGCCATTTCAAGGTCATCATATTTGATCAACGCGGCACCCACCGCAGTGGGTCGGGGCCTCTGATCGGTTCGGTCGACGACCTCGCGAGCGATACCATAGCTCTGCTCGACGCACTGTCGATCTCAAGCGCCCACGTCGTCGGCCACTCGACCGGTGGCGCTATCGCCCAAACCCTTGCGATCGACTACCCCGATCGTGTCGCCGGCCTCACACTGTGTGCAACCTGGCCCAAATCGGATGCGTTTTTTCGTTATGTTCTAGGCCTGCGGCTCGAGATTCTACACACCCAAGGGATCGCCGCCTATCTCCGCTCAACCCCCTTTTTCGTATATCCGGATTGGTGGATCAACGAAAACTGGGATGCCCTGGAAGCTAGTATTGAAGCCGGGATTGCCAATCCCCCCGACATTGACGTGATGATCTCGCGCATCGAAGCGATCCTTACCTTTGATCGCGCTAGTCGCCTGCCTCAGATCAGTCACCGCACCCTGGTCCTGTGTGCGCGCAACGATATTCTGGTGCCGCCTTACATGGCCGAGGCGCTCAGCACCGCGATTCCGGATGCCGAACTTGTCATGCTCGAACGCGGTGGCCACTCGTCAAATCAAACCACGCCAGCCGCTTACAACGAAACAGTACTTGGCTTCCTCAGCGGCGTTTGATTAGCGCTTTTCGCGGTATACTCAGCCGTCCAAGCCGAGGATAAGATATGGGTCACAACGAACGAATCGCACGGGCCGCCTACGGTGCCTATCACCGCGACAAGACGCCTCATCTTGCCGATGACGAACTGACCCACGTCGGCCCTGATACCCCGGGTGGCGAATATTTCCGCTGCTTCTGGCATCCCATCGCATTGACGACCGATGTCGAAAACACCCCACTGCGGCTGCGCATCCTGGGCGAGGATCTGGTGCTATTTCGCGACCTCAGCGGACGGTTGGGCCTGCTCGAACTTCATTGCCCGCACCGCGGCACGTCGTTGGAATTCGGCAAGCTCGATGAAACCGGGATTCGCTGCTGCTACCACGGCTGGCACTTCGATGTAGACGGCACCATTTTGGAGACGCCGACCCATAGCGACGACAACAGTTTCAAGGAGCGGACGTATCACGGGGCCTACCCCGTCCATGAATATGCCGGGATGGTCTGGGCCTATATGGGCCCGCCCGAGACCAAGCCTGATTTTCCAATCTTCGATATCTACGAGAAACCGGGTGTTACCCACACGGCGTACAAATTCTTTTGGCCCTGCAACTGGCTGCAGATCCGCGAAAATGGCATGGACCCCCTGCACGCCAAATACCTCCACGCCGATGCCGGCCAGAAGTTTCCGCCGTCGATGAAGGTCCTGCCGGTTCTCGATTTCCAGGAATCCCCGCTCGGCATTCTCTACATCTCGGTGCGGCGCATCGGCGAGATGCTCTATCTGCGTCAGAACGAAATCTTTCTGCCCACCGCCGATTGGGTAAACGGACTGGAAGACGCCGAAGGCGAGACCGTGTTCGATCGTCGCGGCGGCGGCACCGATTTCGTCGTACCGATCGACGATGCCAACAGCTACTTTTTCATGTTGCTCGATGTCACCCGCGACCAACGCGACACTGGCCTGAACGGGCTGTGGGACCGTGATACGAGCGAGGAAATCGCGCTCGGCCTCAATGCCTCGATTCCAACTTCTGGCCAACACGGCGACCGGCCCTACGATCAGCGTCAACAATCGGCTGGCGATTGGGATGCCTGCACCAGCCAGGGCGCCATCCATGGTCATGGCGGCGAGAACCTGGGCATCAGCGACACCGGTGTCGTCAAATTCCGCAACCTGATCCGGTGCGAAATCGACAAGGTCAAGAACGGACAGGATCCAAAGGGCGTCTATCGCAATTCCAACGGCCAGCCGATCCGCACCCACGCCCACAACACCGTGCTGCGGGTACCCACAGGCGCATCACCCGAAGCTGACCGCAAGATCTGCGAAGCCCTCTACCGCGAGTTTCTCACCGAAGTGGTCGAGGGGGACCTGCAGCAGGAACTCCCCGTCGACGAAAAATGGCGCATCGCCCGCAGCGTCGTCGAGCGGATCACCGCCGACTAACATTTTTCCATTGTCGCCCCGCGCTTGACGCGGAATCCAGGCACACGGAAATCTGCCGGTATTCCGCGCTAAACATCAACATTAAGGTTCTTGGGTACCGGCCTGCGCCGCTATGACAGAGCCTGTGGGGCAATCTTCGCCCTAAGCCGCTCCCGCCAGCCGCTTGCGCAGGGTCGGCATCCAGCCGCCGTTTTCGATGATCGTCAGCAGAGCCGCGTTGAGCGGTGGATAAGCGATCTCGATGCCCCGGCTCAAATTGCGAAATGTTCCAGCGCGGAAATCCACCTCGAGTTCATCACCGCCCGCTGCTTCGCCCGCCACGCCGGGACAAGCCGGCAGGATCGGCACCGCGCAATTGATCGCGTTGCGGAAGCTGCCGCGCGGAATAGATTCGACGACCAGGCCAAGCCCGAGTCCAGCGATGCCGATCAAGCCCTGAATGTGCGGATTGCCCTGAGCGAAGCGTTTGCCGGCGACGATGATATCGCCCGGCGCGACCTTGCTGGGGAATTCACGATCCAACCCATCCATAACATGATGGCGCAGCACTTCCGGATCGGTTTCCCGAGCGATCGCAAAATGCAGCGGCATGATGTCGCCATCGATCGCGACATTGTCATCAAAGTGCCAGCAGCGGCCGCGGTAGATGAAGTCGTCCGCCACTTTCTCAATCGCCCGCGAGCAGCTCGCGGGGATCGACGATTTCGCCAGCCACCGCCGACGCCGCGACCGTCAACGGGCTCGCCAGATAAATATCGGCGTCGTTCGGTCCCAACCGCCCGGGATCGTTGCGGGTTCCCGTATTGATCGAGACCTCGCCCGAGGCCAGCGGCGCTACCCGTCCGCCGGCACAGGGACCACAGCCCGGGGCGGTGAGGATCGCGCCGGCGTCGACCAGCGTCTGCAGCAGACCTTCGTCGGCTGCGCGGCGCCAGATTTCCTGGGTTCCCGGGGTCACGAACAAGCGCACCCGTGGGTGGATTACCCGGTTCGCGAGAATGGCGGCGGTATCGCGGATGTCGCTCAATAGGCTCGACGCACAGGAGCCCACAAACCCATGGTGCACTGCCGTGCCGGCAACCTCGGACACCCCGACAACATTGTCCGGTCGTGGTGGTGCCGCGACCTGCGGTTCGAGCAGATTGACGTCGTAACCACCACGCCAACGAAACAACGCATCGTCGTCGCTATAGGCTGGATTGAGATCACCCTCGACCCGGTCGGACAAATAGGCCAGCACAGCGTCGTCGGGTTCTACCAGTGCGGATTTCGCGCCGAGATCGATTGGTGTGTTGCACAACGTGAACCGCGCATCGAGATCTATATCGGCGAGCGCGGGGCCGGCAAACTCAACCACCGTGTAGTCGATCTGGTCAGCATCAAAATCCGCGATCAGCCGTTGCGCGACATCGCGGATCGAGATCCCGGGTGCCATGCGGCCGGTCAATTCGATGCGCACGGTTTCGGGGACCCGTAGCCAAGCCGAGCCGCATGCCAACACTTCGGAAATCTCGGTCAGCATCGCGATCCCGAGGGCACCGACCGCGCCATAATTGGGCACGTGGGTGTCGTAACCGGCCACGAACATGCCCGGGCGCACAAAGCCGAGCTCGACCGGAAAGACGTGGCCGTGTCCACCGCGGCCGACATCGAAGTGATTGTCGATGCCGAACCGTGCCGCTATTTCGCGCACCTGCTTTTGGCGTTCAGCAGCCTGCGGTGAAACCGCGGTCGGCTCGTGATCGGTAACCAGCACCATTTTTTCAGGCGCGAACAGCTCTTCGACCCCGAGTTCGTCGAGCGCGGCCGCAAAATTTACAACGTACCAGTCGTGGACAGTGATCAGTTCAGGCTCGGGAAACACGATATCGCCGGCCGCCACATCGGCACCGAGCACCCGCGACAGAATCTTCTCCGCAGCTGTTTGAGCCATATCAGCGCCGGGGCGGCTCACGCCTCATAGCGTTCGCTCAACTCGAAATAGGCCTCGACGTCGACGAGTCCGTCGCGTTCGCTGCCCGACGCGAGTTGGTTTTTCATCGCCGCGCTGTGACCGTCCCGCCTAATTGTCGCCAATACGTCAGCCATCGCCCGGATCGCGGCACGTTGCACGTCGGCCGGATAGAGAATAATGCGATAGCCGAGCGTGCCGAGCTCGGCCAGCGGCATCACCGGCTCTTCGCCACCGCCGCCAATGTTGAAAATCTTTGGCTCTGAGATCAATGCCGCCAGCTTCTTGATCTCAGCCTCGGTATGGATCGCTTCCACGAAAACCATATCGGCACCGGCCTCGAGATAAGCGCTCGAGCGTTCGACCGCCGCGTCGAACCCCTCGACCTTAAGAGCGTCGGTACGGGCTATAATCACAAGATCTTCGTTAACCCGGGCGTCGACCGCAGCCTTGATCTTGCCGCTCATTTCTTGGGCGTTGATCACCGCGAGATCATCATAGAGACCGCAGCGTTTAGGGAAGTCCTGGTCTTCGAGGTGCAGGCCGGCGACCCCGGCGCGTTCGAACGCCATAACCGTCCGTCGCACATTAAGCGCATTGCCGTAGCCGGTATCGGCGTCCGCGACCACTGGAATACCGGCGGCCTCGACGATGGATGCGATACGGCCGGCCATCTCGCTGAGATCGACCAAGCCGAGATCGGGGAAACCGAGTCCCCGAGCGATCGAGCCACCGCTGGCATGGGCACAATCGAATCCG
>Ga0114999_10002542_pt1 | contig 23815 bp, 16 predicted proteins | sample ArcticOcean_MG_C_3_FD_89820 | JGI IMG/M metagenome (GOLD analysis project Ga0114999, IMG submission 89820) | Marine microbial communities from western Arctic Ocean - ArcticOcean_MG_CB8_126 | ecosystem: Environmental > Aquatic > Marine > Oceanic | place: Arctic Ocean: Canada Basin | collected...
TGTTGTTACTTTTTTTGCTGCAGTGTCCCATTACCATGTAGGGAATCATCGAGCAGCTCACAACTTATTAAATTCTTTTAGTACCAAATATCCCGACAGTAACTATCTAGAAAGTGCTCAATTTTATTCGGCAAGTAACCTAATAAAAATGCATTGGTGGCGAGCAGGCAGTTCGGCTTTGAATAATTTTATTCAGAGCTTCCCTGATTCTACACATTTAGCTGATGCATTTTATGATCGTGCTTCAGCTGACTATTTTTTCAAAGATTATAATTCTTGTTTAAATTACATTATCAAACTTGAAAAGATTAATGATGATCCTCATTTGGATCTTAGAACTAAACTTCTAAAAGGTTATGCTTTGAAGAAACTCGCTAGGTTAGCTGAGTCCGAAGGTGCGTTTTTAATAGCTAAGAACAAAGCCAGACTCATCAAGTCTCCACAATCTATAGCAAAGTCATTGTTTAATTTAATTGTTGTTTCTGCAGACCAGGGCCGTTGGAGAGATTCATCCTCTTATTATTATATTTTCATGAATGATTTCAAAGATTCAATTTATGCAATTAATGCTGTAGTGGCAGGTATAAAAATGATGCAACAGATGGGCAATGAAGATGAATTAATGGAGCGATTTGAGGAAATTGTTTCAAGTATTTCTCCGAATACAAATGTTAAGAATTTAAGTGATGTCCTTTTGAAATATTCAACATTTGTTCAAAAGAAATACGGAACTTCCACTATTTTGGTGCAATTGGGTAATTTACTTGGTCGATGTGAAGGACCGTCATTTGTTCGTGAGGCTTTGATTTTGGCTCAACTGGATATCTTAGAAAAACATATGCCAGCAAATGATCAAGAAATTGAGGTTTATTATAGGGAGATAATTTATGAATTTAATTTTGGATCACTTTCAGTTCCCGCACTCTTGAAATTGGCTTCACACTATAGGAGTAAAGATCTCAGTTTAGCGAATGATCTTTATCGTGAGGTTCTCGATAGGGGTATTTCTAGATATGACTCTGAGGCAATATTTGGCATGGCCAAAATTAAATCGTTATCTAGTGATCAAGCAGAACTAAAATCCTCCATTCTTGGTTTTCGTACGGTCATTGAGATATACGGTGATGTAATGCTGCAGGAAGAGTCTTTATCCGAATTAAATAAATTAATAGAGAACCATAAAGAATTGTCAGAATCATTGGAAATTTTAATGAGTAACTCAGAATTAATTGCATTAGTCGGTAAGACTCGAAGGGTAGTTTATAGAAAGATTTTAAGGAATTAGTCTTAAGGATTTCTGATATTAACTGAGTAGATGCAATTTCTATGTGATTTGAGAAGATCTCCGCAATCATAATTTGCGGTGGTGATTATTTCTTTATTCAACTAGTTGGATTATTGGTATATAGGTGTTCTAATATCTAATGATATCCGTGACAGAAACTAGCTATAAGATAGGTAATGAAAGTCTCATTGAAGTCTTGCCTAATGCTTCTGAGCGTTTATTGGGGCTGTTGAAAAAACAGGGGAAAATTGAATATGGGGCTCTCCGAGTTGCTGTAGTTGGCGGGGGTTGTTCAGGACTTCAATATAAAATGGATCTTGTGGATGGACCTTTAGATCGTGACATCATGGTTACTTCAAATGATGTTCGTGTAGTAATTGATCCTAAAAGCGCACTTTTTGTTACTGGGTCTCAGCTGGACTGGAGCGATGACTTGCAAAGCGGGGGCTTTAAAGTTTCAAATCCGAATGCCGAAGTGACGTGTTCTTGTGGTGAGAGTTTTTCAGCATAATTACAATAAGTATGAGCTTTGATTATTTTGCTGAGCTTGGGCAGGAACGCATTTTGTCTATTGATTTAGATTCTTTGCGTGAATCATTTCAGATGACAGCTAAAGAAGTTCATCCTGATGGAGGAGGTGATGAATCGAATTTTAATAGTTTGAATCACGCGCATTCTGTACTGAGTGATCCCTTCAGAAGAATAGAGCATTTATACGAATTGTTATTTGCTAGTACTATTGATTCTTCAGGCAGCCTTTCTTCTCTGGCAATGGATCTATTCGGAACTTTAGAACCTATAGTTTCCAGAGCAGATGCGATTATTAAAAAGAAGGAGCTTGCATCTACAGGGATTCAGCAGGCTCTTATTGCTAGAGAATCGATAGAAGTTCAAAAGAATTTAATTGAAGCTAATGGGATCATTAGATCAAGAATTCAGGAGATTGTTGATTCTTTTGGTGCAATAGATGCAAGTATTGAAATGGACAAGGATTCTGGTAGGCAGCGAATGCAAATTTCTGCAAGAGATTTGGCGTTTTTAGGTAAATGGGAACATGAAGTTATGATGAGGATGAGGTCTTTGATATGATTTATTTTTTTATGGTAAAAAGTCATGGGAGATAAAATATTAGGCATCGATCTTGGAACTACGAATTCTCTAGTAGGAATAGTTGATTCAGGGTTTCCTATTTTGTTTGCTGATCCGGAGGGGGCTCGTCTTACTCCTTCAGTAGTTTATTGTGGTGAAGGGGGAGGCATTTTAGTTGGAGCAGAGGCTAAGAGGATGATGGCTCGGAACCCTGAGCTTACCGTTTCTTCGGTAAAAAGAAAAATGGGGGATGGTGCTGAGTTGATCCTTGGCAATGAAAAGATGAGTCCTGAGGAAATATCTGCTCATATTTTGATTCATTTAAAGGGTATTGCTGAGGAGGCCAGTGGAGAAGCATTTCATAAAGCAGTCATCACAGTGCCTGCTTATTTTAACGATGCACAAAGAATGGCGACAAAGAAGGCAGGGAGCCTAGCGGGTCTCGAAGTGGTTAGAATATTAAGTGAGCCAACAGCTGCTGCAATATCATACGGACTCGATAAATTGAAGGAGAAGTCAAAAATCGTTGTGTATGACTTTGGAGGAGGAACTTTTGACGTTTCCGTTCTTGAACTCAACGATGGAGTGTTTCAGGTACTCGCAACTTCCGGAGACACTAGATTGGGAGGCGATGATTTGGATTATGCAATTGCTGAATATTTTTACAGGAAAGCTGAGCCCTCAAGACTTTCAGAGGCTTCTATTGATGTTAGGCAACGTTTTCTTGAGTCGGCTAGATTAACAAAAGAGGCACTCTCTTTTAATCAAGAATACACGGTAAGAATTGCTTTCTATCAAGGGACAAAAAGTTTCGAATTTAAAATTTGTCGTAATGATTTCAATCAGATTATAAAACCAATCATTGAGAGAACCGTTAGACACTGTAAGACGGCTCTGCTGGATTCAGGGCTGGGGGCGGAAGATGTGGATTCGATTGTTTTGGTTGGAGGGAGTACTCGTATCCCGTTGGTTCAACAAATAGTTGAAGAGCTGTTTGGTAAAGGCCCCGACCTTTCGCAACACCCTGATGAGGCGGTTGCTTTGGGGGCAGTCATTCAGGCAGGCATAATGTCAGGGACCATGAAAGAGGTTATTTTGTTGGATGTCACCCCTCTTTCCCTGGGCATTGAGACTTTTGGAGGCCTCATGAATGTTATTATTCCACGCAATACAACGATTCCGATTCGGCGAGGAGAAATGTTTACCAATGCAGTTACGAGTCAGGAAAGTATGACGATAAAAATACTTCAAGGCGAAAGAGAAATGGCAAGAGATAATTGGAAGTTAGGAGAATTTGAAATAGAATTTGAGGCGGTTCCAAAAGGTAAGGCTCGGGTAGGAATTGAATTTTGCCTTGATGTAGATGGTATACTTACGGTCTTAGCTAGGGACACAGTGACAGGAAAAGACAGGGTTCTAGAAATACGAGATTCCGCAGTGGATGTTGATGATTCAAGTGTTGAGAAGATGGTCAATGAATCAATAGAAAATGCATTTGAAGATATGAATGAGCGAATTTTATCAGAAGCAAGAATTAAGAGTAATGAACTGATTCCTGCTGTGACTGAGGGGCTTACCTTACTGGGTCATGAATTAGAGGAGCAAGTTAAACAGGCAATTAAGAATAACTTGAAAAACGTAGAACAAGCTATGCGTGGCAACTCTTCCAAGGAGCTGAAAGATGCCAATGAGGCACTTGATAAATCAACTGAGCCTTTGGCGGTATTGCTTATAGAGAAAGCCTTAGAAGAATAATGAAAGAGTTGCTTAATTTAGTTTATTTATAGTATTTTGTTATCCAAATTATAATTGATTGGATGAATTCATCTAACTCAGTTATAAACAATACAATTTAAGGAGCAGAAAGTGATACCTTCGCGAAGAGAAGAGGGCCATGACCCCAAAAGGGTTACCGATGATTCTGATCAGAATTTGGCAAGGAAGATAGACGCTGGAGTTGAAAGTCCGCAGAGTGATGAGGAAGTTTTCGCTGCAATTTGCAGGGGAGATCTTGAAATTTTTTCTGCTAGGGAAATTGCAGGAGGGAAGATTGTATTTGGATGCCCTTTTTGTTCAAGACCGATTGAGCTTAAGCGGCGTCTCGAAGGTAAGGAAACTGTTTGCGTACATTGTAGCGGTAAGTTGATAGTGCCTGAACTCAGTAGCGGCAATGCTGCTGTTTCATTGTCTGGATCTGGTGGCATGGCAGGTGCACAGAGCATTGAGTTGCCGGAACCTAAAAGAGTAGACAATAAGGTCTCATCTATAATTTCATCTAGTGAGGATAGTTTTAATAAATCAATGTTAGTTCATGAGGTTGAGCGGCGATTAAAAAAGAATGAGGTTCCAAAATTAATTTCGAAGGAAGAGGCCGAAGCGGGTTTTGATATGAGCGCTGCATGGAAAAGTTATCCTGAGCACAGTAGGGGAATATATTTTTATCTTAAACGATTTGGGGCGACTTTTATGATTCTTCTTATTCTCGCTGTTACAGTAGTGACAATCGTTCAGCAAAGTAAATTGAGGAGCGAAAAACAGCACATCTCCTCTCAGGGGCTAGTAATTGCTAATGGTGATGATAAGTATTTTGTTATCCTGAAGGAGTTCTCGTCTGCAAAGACTATCCAAGAACGACTTAAGTATGTGAGAATTCCTGAGATGATAAATCCTAAGATGTTAGAGGCATATGCCGATTTAAGAGATGACCTTGTTTTACCTTCAATCGATTTAAGTTCTTTGTCGGAGGTTTCAATTAATGGACTAAATTTTTGTAAAGTTCAAAGTTCAGTCACTACTGTCCCTCATTATTTATATTTTCAGATCAAGGAAGAAGGGGAAGTGTTGTTGGATTGGGAGAGTGCTGTGGGATACGGGGAAGTTGATGTTCGTGCATTTTCAAAGTGGCCATCAGACCGACCAGTTAAGGTAAGGGTTTTAGCCAGACCCGCACAATTCTATGCCTATGAGTATAAAGATAGGTCCATGAATTGCTATGCCCTCACTGACTTGAGAGGAAAAATACTAATGTATGGTTATGTTAATTCTGGAGGTAAATCAGCCGAGTTTATGAAGGGACTTGATTTTGGAGCTAATGATAAGCGATGGGTTCCATGCATTCTAAATCTTAAAGCTCCTAAATTAAGTGAACGAAGAAGGCCGATGCAGGTATTGATTGAAAATGTTGATGATCTTGGAGAAGGGTGGTTGACTCCATGATTTAGGAACTAACATTTTCATGTATCTTATAATTTTCTTGTTAATAATCGCCAACGAATAACAAATAAGGAAATCAACATTTTAAAGGCGGACTTAATATTCATAGTCGATCCAGGACTCTCATGCCAATTAATGGGAATTTCTTTTAGTTTATATTTTTGTCGCGTTAGGTGTGCAGCAAGTTCAATGTCAAAGACGAAACGTTTTTCTTTGAGGTGGTGGCGGATTTGTTGATAAGCTTCAGTGGGCAAGCACTTCAAGCCGCATTGAGTATCTCTTAGGGGTAAGTTAAAGGTGAATTTAACAATGCTGCGGAAAATATTACCAAGGGCTTGGCGCATTTTGGTTCGATTAACTTCCTTGCCTTCTCCTGTTATTCGTACTGACCATAGACAGGTCTTGTGATCAACTTTACTGCTTTGTGTTTTAGAGAGGAAATTAAGGGTTTCTTTGGGAGAAATAGCTCCATCAGCATCGACGAATGCTACCCATTTATATTTGCTAATGTCAGCTTGATCCCAACCTGAATAAATGGCGCCGCCCTTGCCTTGATTGGGCTCTATTATGAGAGCATCCAAAAGGACCTTAAATTTGCTTTGCAATCTTTGGACCAAGGAAACCATAAGTTCTGCCTCTTCTGGGCCGGACCCGTCGTCGACAGTTTGTATTTTGATTGGTAATTCGGTGGTTTCAGAACACTCACATAGTTTCGCAAGGAAATCGGGCAACCGAGAGCTCTCCTTGTAGCATGGAATTACCAATAGGATTGAATCTGAATCTTTCGTCGCTTTGTGAAGTGATTGATTGCCTTATTGTATGTATTACTTCGTTTTGAATCGGTAAATACAAACATGCCTATAAGTCTCTCCTGGCTTGAGAATGCTATTTGGAAAGTCGGGTTGGTTCGGGCTGTCTGGATGGACTTGAGTTTCCAAGCAAAAGGCATTCCGATGATTGTATATCTTATTTCCTTTTCCAATATTTGAACCGTCTAGGAAATTCCCAGTGTAGAATTGAATTCCAGGCTGATCAGTCAGGACTTCCATTATTCTGCCGGTTCTAGGTTCAGTGACTCTGGCTGCTAAATTAAGAGAGTTCCCGCTATCATTTATTACCCAGTTATGGTCATAACCTTTTCCAAACTCAAGTTGCTGATTCTTCCCCTCAATTCGTTCGCCGATTTTATGTGGCGTGAGAAAATCGAAAGGGGTCCCGGTGACTTTCTTTAGTTCGCCGAGTGGAATATTTCCGGCATCAGTAGGTACAAAAGAGTTAGCAAAAATTTCCACTTCATGCCCGAGGATGTTGCCACTTCCTTCTCCGGCAAGATTAAAATAGGAGTGATGAGTCAGATTGATTGGTGTGGCCTTATCTGTTTTAGCTTCATATTCTATTTCGAGTTCGTTTTGATTTGTGAGCCAGTAAGTTACTTTGGAAGCAAGGTTTCCTGGATAGCCTTCTTCACCGTCTTTACTGAGATAAGTGAGCTCTATTCCAGCTTTTCCTAGTCCGTTAACTTCTTTGGCTGCCCATACTTGTTTGTCAAAGCCCACATTGCCACCATGCAGGTGATTGTCTCCATTATTAGTTGCAAGATTGTATGTTGTTTCTCCAATTTTAAATTGTCCTTTAGCAATCCTATTAGCATATCGACCGGCGATACAGCCAAAGTATGGACTTGCTTTAATGTAACTGGATAATTTGTCATAGCCGAGTACCACATCTCCTAATTCCCCATTTTGATCAGGTACATGTAATTGTGTGACGATGCCACCGTAGTTGGTGATCTTTGCCTGCATTCCACTTGAGTTTTCCAGTGTGAATAAATCCACAGCCGTTCCATTGCTTGTTGATCCGAATGGAGTTTTGCTGACTTTCACTGTGCTGCAATTTGATAGTAAAATTGTTGATAGGGAAACCCAGATGATATTGGAGAGTTTTTTATTTATTTCCATGCTAATGTGTTAGCGGAAATCGGCCTTAACCGCAAGTTTCAGAAGAACTGAATGCAAAAAGTTGCTTAATTGCCTAGATTTAGGCGTAAAGGAGGCCCCGTCACCGAGGTTTCGAGACCCCCTACCACACAAGGAGAGTGTATTAATTTTTATCTTTTGCACTAGAAGGCCTTGCCGAGAGGTCTGCTGAATAGCTGGAAGTGCTTTTTATGTAATTCTTTTTGAGTTCTCGTTATGCCTTCTTCCAAATCAATTAGAGCCCATTGATTAGGATGTAATTCTTTTGCATTTTTGGGATTCTTCTCAATGTGCCTTTTGATCTGTTGTTGAAGGGCTTGAACTGTATTTTTTAAAGTTTGTAATTGTTCGCTATGTTTTTTAGAGGCTCTTTTTTCACTTACTACTTGTCTAATCAAAGTATGCTCTTTTTGGATCCAAGGTATTGCTTTATTGACTGAACTTATTCCTCCCGCAAGTGATCCATCAGGTCTAATGCGTGGTGATTGAGGGCCTCTAATTCCTCCCCTTTGAGGCACCTCAGAGATTGGAGTTTCAGAGATCCCTCCGCTCTTAGGATCCAGTAATGTTGGGGTTATGAAAATTAACATGTTCTTTCGGCTGTGCCTTTTATTGTCACTTTTAAATCCATGCTTAAGCAAGGGTATCTTACTTAATAGAGGTAGTCCGACTCCTTCGCGTGAATCACTGGCTTCGTCTAAGCCTCCTATAGCAAGAGTGTACCCGCTCTCTACTTCGAGTGGGGCAGTGAATACTCGTGAACTGGCCACTGGGTAAGAATTCCCATCTATTATTTCTGAACCTATAATACTTGATACAGTAATTAGGACTTGAAGGGATATTCTTCCATCCTCTAGTCGCTTTGGAAGGACATTAATGCTTGTTCCAATTGGCAAATAAGAGACCGAAGAGGTTGTTGTCCCTCCTACGCCTGGCGTAGTACTTGATTGTGCCGAGAGAACGGGCTGGTTGACAACGCTTTGAATTGCAACTTCGCGATTATTTTTTGTCAGAACTCTTGGGTAGCTGACAGTTGTAGTTTCACGGTCTTTGACCAAAGCCAGTACCTTGGCCTGCAGGTCGGGGCCGCTTAGAATTGCTGTCATTGGCATGCCAGTACTATTAATCTTATTAAGATTAATATTAGTAGAAAGGTCTGAAAGGCTAAGTCCATAACCGCCATCCATGGTTCCTGACCAATCGACTCCCATTTGTTTTCTTGGATCTTTTGTCGTTTCAAAGAACTTTACCTCGACAGCTATTAATGGTTGAGGCCTATCAACTGTCTCGAGATATTTTTCTACGAGTTGATGTTGTTGTCTGTTAGCTATTACGAATAAGGAATTATTATCTGAGTTCCATATGACTTGGCTGTTATTATTTCTTGAGCTCTGAGCAGAACCTCTAATAATGTTTTGCGCGGGGTCAATCTTAGTGGGTGTGGACTGATAATTGAGATTACCAAAATTCCCGACACTATTATCTCCAGGAGCAATTATAGCGTTCATGCCAGCAGTGTTAATGCCTACTATTCCTTTTATTGCTGTTACCAGTTCATCCGCACTAGTTGTAAATGGGCTTGAAGTTCCATTGAGGCCGAGCTGTCCAGTGCCTCCATTTCCTCCCATGGACGAATTGGAACTTCGCCCATAGTTTCCTCCAGTTGAGCTACTGCTACTGGAACCGAAGCCGTTAGAGCGAACATTTCCTGTATTGTTGTTGGAGCCTTTACTTATTTCACCGGTATTAAATCGCATACGGTAAGTGCGGGCAATAAGGCTTTTGTCACTTAGGAGTCTCATGTGCCAGACTTCGTCTTCATAGATCAGAGAAACGCCATTCATCTTGGTAATGGTTTCAAGAGCAGCGAAAGGGCTTTTATTGAGAGAAAAAGTGATTAACTTGGCGCTGTCATTTCCATCTTCTGGCAATGCGACAAAGTCAATTCCCGCGTCATCGGCTAGGAAACGTAATACATCACGGACTGATGCTCGGTTAAAGTCATATTCTTTTACAGGAGCGTTCCGGAGTGAATTCGCCGCTTTTTCATATACTGGCGACGTTTCCAATTGTGATTGGCTGATACCTTGATTGGTCAAAGTAAGGCCAGCGAGAAATGCACAAATATTAGTTAATAATACAAGTTTAGATCTATTTTTTAATCGGGATGCTCTCTTGTGGGTGTTTGTCATTCGATCGTATTGTTGAATAATCACTCAGGACGAATAACTCGCAATATTAGCCAAAATAAATAATAATCAATAAAATAATCAGTCTTGCCATAATTACCATAATTATAAAGGAGATGAGTTGGAAATTAGAGATTAAAATATGAGATAAAATGAAAATAGACTAAAAAGGCAATATATCCTGATATATTGCCTTTTCTTCTGCGTGTTTTAATAATTCTTTGAGTAACACAAGGCTGGCAACTGAGTCGAATAAAGCATCATGCCAGTTTAAATTTGGGCAATATTTCGCAATTTCTTCATTTGCACCAATTTTCTCGATTAATGCACCCAAAGAGTGGTTTTCCGCGTTGGGCATAATTTTCCGCGCCAATTGCAAAGTATCTATCCATAGTTTAAAGCCATGCATTGGAAAGGCTCTTAGGAATCTTTTTTCGGTACCGGCACCATGAGCAACGACCACTTTCCCTGATAGATAACTATTAATTATAGGCCATAGCTCACTAAGTTTTGGTGCATTTTGTAGGTCTAAATCTGTTATTCTGTGTATGCGATGTGATGAATTTTCGATGGGCCTTTCTCTTTTAGGAGCTATAAAACTTCTAAAGAAACTTTCTTTTTGGATTTCCATTCCTCCCATTGATGCCATTCCTATCTGTATGGGTTCATCGGTTCCATCGTCACGAAAACCCGTCGATTCAAAGTCAATTGCGGTAAATTCGATATCACTAAAATCCATTTTTTATTTCTGTTTTTAACAATTCTTTAATTACTAAATTATAGATTCAGATTTAGGATTACACTGACATAATGCTGATATTTATTAATAACGATCTTGATTCGATCAATAAAATAAACTTTGGTAATTATCCTGTCATCTTATCGATGCTTCTTTGAATGGAAGATGAGATCACATCGTCTTGAATTTATCAAATGAATCAAAAATCTACCATTTTTACTTTGAGCGTTACTGCTCTTGGAATTCTGACGATGGTATTTATTCTTTTTTTTAATTATGCGCGACGTAATGCCGATAATAACAGATCTACTGAAATTACTGAAGGTCTAGACCTTAATTTCAGTGAATTACCAGACACTGATATCTCTCTGATCGATGATTCTGCAAGTCGATCACCTTTTGCTTCATCTGCACTAGATGCACTAAGAAAATTGTTAGCCGCCCTAGCTGCAGATTCTTCTGCGCTTCGTAATGAGGTCATACTTCGTTTCACTGATGAGACTGAATATGATGTCTTCCTCAATACTCTTGCTGATCGTAATTTGAGCCTTCTCGGCAGTTCGGATCGATTCATGACGATGAGAATTGGGTTTGAAAGGTATGGTGATCTATTTGGTGAATTAGCCAATTTGGATCCATCTGCATATGAGGTTGAAACAAATTTTTTGGTAAGTTTGCCTGGTCAGCCTGGTACTGGTGATTCTCCTGGAGCGGGAGAAGGTGCGATTCCGTTTGGGCGTGATGCTTTAAAATTTATAGGTATTGGAGAAGGGAATCTGGAATTTGGTAAAGGCATTAAAGTTGCGGTCATAGACAGTGGTATTCAGGAGCATGAAACTTTTTCAGAGAAAAATATTTTAGAATATGATCTTGTAAGGGATGCTAATGGAAATCTCGTTCCTATTGATTCTAATAATGGTCATGGGACTGCAGTGGCTTCTATTATTGCAGGGAGTGACCCTCGCTATTTAGGCGTGGCTCCAGCTGCAGAAATTTTAAGTTATCGGGTGCTGGATAATGATGGATATAGTGATAGCTATACTCTCGCAGAGGCTATTATCCAAGCTGCCGATTCAGGGGCTGACATCATTAATATTAGTTTAGGCTCCAAAGGTGATAGCGGTATAGTTCGTCGAGCAGTTGATTATGCTAACGATGCGGGCGTTTTGATTGTCGCGGCTACCGGTAATGAAGGTGCGAATTCAATTAGTTTTCCTGCTGCAATTGACGGTGTTGTTGCGGTTGCTGCTAATGATGCGCTCGGACAACATGTTGATTTTGCAAATTCTGGAAACAATCTTCAAGATGGAGGAATAACAGCACCAGGTTATGCGGTATGGGCTGCTTGGCCTGAGGATGAGGCTGTGAGTTTCAGCGGCACCTCTGCAAGTGCGCCTTTTGTTTCTGGGGCAGTTGCTGCAGTGATGTCTGAGAATCAAGGGATGTCAGCTCTTTCCGCCTATGAATTACTACAAAATTATTCGAACGAGGCTGGAGCCCCTGGTAATGACATTGTTTATGGCACCGGGAATCTAAATCTGGGGCGCGTATTAGAGCGTAATGTTCCAAATATAACGGATGCAGGGATTGCTAGTTATTATTATGATCCGGCAAGCGCTGAACTCGGTGGGCAATTAAATACGGCTCAAGTTGTCATTGAGAATAGAGGGACCGCAGCGCTCCATAATCTAACAGTACAGGTGAAATCAGGATCAGCTGAACGTACCTATAATGTATCATTTATTCCTGTTGGAGAAATTGCTGTAATCGAAACTCCGGCAGGATTTTCTTCGGGCGTTACAGAAGAGGGGGGGCTTCCTGTATCAGCGACAGTGATTGTTAATCAGAATTTGAACGGTCAGGATCGTGATGTCAGTGATAATTCGCTCAGTAAGAACATTGAGTTAAATCCATCAAAACAACCTTAAGATTTCTGAGGAGGTTTTGATTATTTTCATTCCGTCGGAATATTCTTAGGAATAAATTTTTGATCCGGACTCTTTGAATTCCTGAGACTTTTTTTCCATTCCTGATTGAATGGCCTCCTCAGTATTCATTCCGTGCTCGTCAGCATACTGGCGTATTTCATCACTTATTTTCATCGAGCAAAAAGTGGGTCCGCACATGCTGCAGAAATGAGCGGTTTTTGCTCCGTCCTGCGGGAGTGTTTCATCATGAAATTCGCGTGCCTTATCAGGGTCTAGACTCAAATTAAATTGATCTTCCCAACGAAATTCAAATCGAGCCTTTGAAATGGCATTATCTCTTTCCTGTGCGGCAGGGTGTCCCTTTGCGAGGTCTGCTGCGTGGGCAGCAATCTTATATGTAATAACTCCCTCCCTAACGTCTTCCTTGTTTGGTAAACCTAGATGCTCTTTTGGGGTCACGTAGCATAGCATAGCGCATCCGTACCACCCTATCATGGCAGCCCCTATCCCACTGGTGATGTGGTCATAGGCTGGAGCAATATCTGTAGTGAGTGGTCCGAGTGTATAAAAAGGGGCTTCATGGCACCATTCGATTTGTTTTTCCATATTTTCTTTAATCATATGCATGGGGACGTGACCGGGTCCTTCGTTCATGACTTGAACTCCTTTTGCCCATGCTCGCTCAGTGAGTCCGCCTTGAGTTTTAAGCTCGGCAAATTGAGCTGCATCATTTGCATCTGCAATTGATCCCGGCCTTAACCCGTCACCAATTGAAAATGACACATCGTATGCTGCCATGATGTCGCAGATGTCATCCCAGTGAGTATAAAGAAAGTTTTCCTTGTGATGGGCTAGGCACCATTTAGCCATTATTGCTCCACCTCTACTGACGATGCCGGTCATTCTTGTCGCAGTCTGGGGAATGAAACGGAGCAATACTCCTGCATGTATTGTGAAGTAATCGACACCCTGTTCGGCCTGTTCTATTAGTGTGTCACGGAACACTTCCCAGCAAAGGTCTTCTACTCTTCCATTTACTTTTTCTAATGCCTGATAAATGGGCACTGTTCCTATAGGTACCGGGGAATTACGAATGATCCATTCGCGGGTAGCATGTATATTTTTACCTGTGGACAGGTCCATTACCGTATCAGCTCCCCACTTAGTTGCCCATCGCATTTTCTCTACTTCTTCTTCGATTGAAGACGTGACTGCGGAGTTTCCAATATTGGCGTTGATCTTAACTAGGAAGTTTCTCCCTATGATCATGGGTTCAGATTCGGGGTGATTAATGTTTGAAGGAATGATTGCTCTGCCTCTTGCAATCTCATCTCGAACAAATTCTGGCGTAATGTATTTTGGTGTTGATGCACCTAATGAATCTCCCTTATGGGCAAAGTTCATCGCATTCCGAGGGTCTTTTTGATTATCTTGGATGGCTTGATAGGCGGCTTCTCTGCCAAGGTTCTCGCGGATGGCGATGTATTCCATTTCTGCGGTGATGATTCCTTCGCGCGCATAATGTAATTGTGTTACTGGGCTAGAACTGTCTGATTTAAGAGGCTTACGTCTTAGGCCAGGGTATTCTAATAGTCTGTTCTTTGCCTTTTTCTTTTTATTATAATCTTCAGCGTGTTTGTCAGAGAGGTATCCATTATCTTCCGGTACCGGAGTTCGTCCATCGTATTCCGTGACATCACCTCGATTGAGAATCCATTCTCTTCTCAGGGCGGGAAGGCCCTTAGTGACATTGCCATTAAAATTTGGATCGCCCCATGGTCCGGATGTGTCATAAACTTTTACAGGAGCATTGGGCTCGATGAGACCGTTTGGTTTTTCGCTAGATGAAAGCGATATTTCTCTCATCGACACTGCAATGCTTTCATGGTTCTTTCCACGACAGTAAATCCGTTCACTGTTGGGAAATATGGGCTCGCTATGAATGGATTCAGAAGAGGCAATCATTTATTTTTTCTTAGGGGATGTTAGAGGTATTTAATAATTTAGGCCTTGGCAAATAGGCGGTCGTTCCCATAAGTATATAAACTTATAAAAAGACTCCCTACGTCGGCATTATCCGTTTCAGGTTCAAAGGGTGTCGCCAATGGTGGCGACTCTCAGCTGGCGAGCCAGCTCTCCCGCTTCTTATTTTGATTTGATATTAATTGTACGGAACTGAGTGGTCAAAACCAATCCGCACTCATTAATACTTTTTTCTGTTCACTTAATTAAGTGAGTAAGTGCCTTGTACAGAGAGGGATAGGTTAATTTATAACCTAGTTCAGGCATACGTTTGGAATATACAGGCAAGTCAGCTAGTAGAGTTTCTTCTGCCATTTGTCCGAATAGCAATTTAATCAAGATTTCCGGTACAGGTAAAAGAGCAGGGCGCTTTAATAGCTTTGCTAAGACATTAGTGAATTCTTTATTAGTTACTGGTTCATCTGCCACAGCATTAATAGGGCCTTTCCATCTATCATCCAATAAGGCCTCGTTGATCATGCCAACAAGATCATCAATGGAAATCCAACTCATTCTTTGAAGTCCAGATCCTATCCGTCCGCCTAGTCCCAGCTTTATGGATGGAAGCATTTTCTTTAGGGCTCCACCAGTAGGTGTTAACACGACACCAATACGCATAATGCATACTCTAATATTCGCTTCAAGTGCAGGATTTGTCGCCTCTTCCCAACGTTGGCAGACAGCGGACAAGAACCGTTTTCCAGGAAGTGAATCTTCAGTATGAGATTCATTAGAATCTTGATCATAATAATTTATTCCGGAAGCGCTGATGAGGACTTTTGGAGGAATGGGTAATTTTGCGATTGATTCAGACAGTAGTCTGGTGCCTTGTTCTCGACTCTTCGAAATTTTTTCTTTTTGTGATTTACTCCATCTGCGACTCGTTATGCTTTCTCCGGCCAAATGAATCACAGCATCGAGTTGCTGGGCTTTAGATAGATCGATCGAGTCCGATTGTGGATTCCATTTAATGTCATGAGCATTAATGGGGTTTCTAGTAAGACGTAGAATATTGTGTCCTTTTTTTTCTAGAGAAGAAATCAAGTGGTTGCCTATCAGTCCTGTGGCTCCACTGATTAATATGTTTTTAGCTTTCAAGGTAAGTTTATTAGGTAATTTATAGCTGTTGAGATTTTCCCATGAAATTTTTATTACAAGTGATTCGACACGACTAACTAAATGAACGAAATTTACCTTAGCTTGGATCTTAATGCAGTAGCAGAAATCATTGGATCTTTTTTATGCCTTTAGTCGTGATCAAGAAAAGTAAAGAAAGCCCAAGGATGACGCCTCGCGGCAAAGGTCTAGTTGGAATGTCTTTTGCAATGATTGTTATTGGTTCAATGATTGGAGAGTCTTTAATTATTCAGTTGGGTGTTTTTGCAGTAATTGTTTTATTTTTTTCTTATTATGTTGCAAAGCAAAACGCTAAAAACTTAAGGATATTAAGGAGAATTCCTAGAACTGTTTTTTCGGGGCATGATTTTAATTTTGAATTGGAAATAACAAATAAAAAGCGTTGGATGAGCTCTCGTAATATAATGATATATGATCATTATTTGCCGTTTTCTGAAAAGGGTTTTGCCTGTGATTTGATTCGGCCTAGGCAGAGTCTGGCGGAAGACTTTAGGACTCGGGTGGTGGAGAGGGGAACCGTCAAAGGGAAGGGGTATCGAATTATTTCAGATTTTCCTCTCGGTCTATTTCATGTTGTGAAGCGCCGACGTGGGATGGAAGTGATGCAGGTTTATCCAAGGCCAATGCTTACGGCCGCTATTAAATTAACGGTGGCTGGTGGAGGTGAAGGGGATTCGTTAATGTCATTTATGAATAATGATGATGGTGAGATATGTGGATCCAGGGAATTTCAGAAAGGGGATAAAGTTAATCAGATTATTTGGTCTGCTTATGCACGGATAGGACAGCTTTACGTGCGTGATTATGATTATTCAACGCCTCAGAAATATTCTTTGGTTTTCCATTCCTATTCTCCTTCCGGGAAACTTATTTGGCCAGAAGTCTTTGAGCATGCAATTAGTTTGATCACTGGTTTAATATTAATGTGCCGGGACCAGAATATTCCTTTTGAAATTTGCGGTCCTTTCACTGGATGGAAAATGATGGAAATAAAAAATCCTCGTTTTATTTCTAAAGTGCTTAATTGTTTGGCTGAAGCTCAGCATTACCCCGAGTCTGACCTAGAGGTTGTTTCCAAAGTGTTAATGACTTTGTCTGGCACTCATCCTGTCTTCGTGATTAGTGAGGCTTCAGTTGACACATGGGCTGATAAATTGCCTCAACTGCCCAGGGTTATTAATTGCGTTGATAATGATGTCTTAAAGTCAAAGAAACCTAAACTCAAAGATTTCCGTAGTGTAGCTTAATGCGATTAATGGATAGTGTATTTCAGATTGGTAGTTTCGTTGTTTTGTTTGGTTTCATATTGTTAATAACTTGGTTGTTTTCAATTAAGGGGAACTCGAGTCGTAACGTCATTACTTCACTGAGTTTTTACATTGCGGTTTCTATTTCTTTATTTTTCTTTGCCGCTAACGAAGGGGAAGGATTGATGAGTTTTTGGGTGATGCTTGGGGCAATGGCTTTGTGTATTGGTATTATGGTCTGGGCCTTTGAATGGCAAGTCGATCGGTTGAGATCTGTTCTGGCTCATAAAAGGAATGATTCTTCCTGGTTTATGTTGATTGGTTTTTCTGCGCTATTGTCTGTGCTGATAGCGTTCCTTTTTGTAAGGCCGTTACCTTTGATTGGAACTCAATTTGTTAATCTGGGGCAGTCAGTTAAAAATACCTTGCCTTCCGTTAGTGAAATTACGAATAGGATAAAAAATACGACTCAAGTGGGTAATGGTGAACCACAACAAGCTAAAGTTTCAGGTGCTGGTTTTGATAACCGCAGAGAATTGCCAAAAAAGGGAAGTATTAATTTGGGCAATCAAGAAGTGATGTATCTGAAGATTCCTGATGACGGGGAATTTAATAAATTCATTGCTCAGCAGAATTATGTTAGGAATGCGGTGCTAGACAAATATGCTGATGATGCTTGGGAGTCCGTGAGCATGGAGAAGGAATGGCGTTCCGATGAAATGGATGGGACTAAGGATGATTGGGTCAGGCTTGCAGAAGGGAACGGGATTTCCCATGAGATTTTTTTACCTGTATCTGGAGGCGCTGGATTACCTGCCATTCAGAACCCATTGGCCTATAGATTGAAATTTATAATTGGTTCAGGATTTAACTCGTATCAAGCTGAACTTAGGGGAGCAGTTCGTTATCAGGTCGAGTCTCGGCCCCTTGTCTGGTCAGAATTCAGGGGAGACCCTCAAAGAATTTCTCAAGGGATTAGTCCTGATCTTCTTTCTCCAGCCAAAGGTAATTTGGGTCGTAAGGTTAAATCTCTATTTTCTGAAATTACTGAGGGCTTAATTGCTGGACCCGAGAAGCTGGATTCAATTCAGAGATATTTAAGATCGGAGTTTGAATACAGTACAGAGGTTAAGAATCTGAAAAGCTTATCAGCGATGGAGAATTTTCTATTTCAAGAGCGTGCTGGATGGTGTGACTATTTTGCTTCTGCTGCGGCTCTTCTTGCTCGTGAGGCTGGATATCCTGCACGGACAGCTTATGGATTTTCTGGTGGGCGAGCCTTCCCCAAAGAAGGGATTGTTTCTTATGATGCTTCGGACGCTCATTCATGGGCTGAAGTATTGGTAGAGGGACATGGATGGGTCGTTTTTGATGCAACTCCGGTTGGTGCTGGAGCAGCGGATCTGCCTACTCGGTCGAGCATTAAAGATGTAAAAGGTCCGGAACTTTCATCATACAAGGATGCTCATGAAAATGAGAGCAATGTTGAAATTGCTAAAGATCCTGAAGAAGATAAGAGAACACAGCTGATATGGCTTGCTGGTTTGTTGGGCTTATTTGCTCTCTTCTACTTGAAAGTATTTATTCAGAGTTTCATCAGAAAAACAAAGGAAAGTGAACCGGCGGGGCCATCTGAAAGAGAGCTTTATCTGGACCGTGATGCCCCACCTTATTTGTTGGAGTTTCTGAAAATGTGCCTAGAGCTTGGTCGACCCAAGGCTAAGGGAGATACGATCCGAGAAGCTATCCAAGAGGTTCGGAATATGAAGGAGTCTGGGTCAGAAGTGTTTGATCTTTTAGCTGATTATCATTACGCAGTCCGATACGCCGGGTCAACGCGTAACCGAGCCACAGAAACAGTGCTTAAGAAATCGTTTCGTCGTTTGCGTAAGGGAAGAGGAGTATCTCTTTAATTCTCTACGATCCAGATGTTACGGTAACGGACTGGGTTTCCGTGGTTTTGAAGGTGGATATTTCCCTGACTATTTTTGTTTCTGAGCTGAACTTTGTTGTGAATAACAATGCCGTTATGCTTCACAGTTATCATGGGAGGTTTTTCTGTGGTCGCTGCCTGAAATTTGACGTCATAAGTCTGCCAGCGGAGTGGAGGATAGCACATATTCTCTTCTGGGCGCTTCCATTTGTAGAGTCCTCCGCATTCGTTTGACGCGCCGGAAAGCCCGAAGGAATCAAGCATCTGTATTTCCGTGCCTAGCAGATACAGGCCACTGTTTCCACGCCCCTGACCTCGTGCCTTTGGCATATAAGGGAGCCTGAACTCAATGTGTAGGGTGAAGTTCTTAAAGTCATTACGCGTAGAATTCACTCCTTCCATTAGGAGGCCGTCATCTGTCTTGCGGGCACCGGGCTTCCAGTGATCCAAAGAAGATCCATCGAAGAGCTTGGTTGCATCTTTTGGAGCCTTAAGTCCTATTGTTGAGCTTTTTCTCTCAACTCGATTAAGTGTCCCGAGAGCCTTCTCTTCGGCATTGTAAATGGTGAGCTTTCCTTCTTTAAGGACAGCCGATGATCCACCTTCTTCTTTTTTGAAGGTCACTGATCCGTCATTGGCTTGCTTTGCTTCCGACTGGGCTCTCTCATTGAGGTCCCATCCATTGCCTGGTAGCCCCCCCTCGAATCCTACCGCATTAAAGATTCCGTTGCCGAGTGCAACGACTTGAATGCCTACCTGTGACTTGGTTCCGTTGCCTTTAATATAGGAGCCTTCATATTCACCTTGAATGGAAAAATGAGGATCTTTGGCGGCGTCTTCAGGTGTAGCGTAAGCTCCTTTCTTGTCTGGTGCTGAAAGAGCATAAGTAAGAAAAGTTGATGAGAATAAGGTAAATTGGATCAGTGATTTCATGTCAATATAGCTTTTGGAATTAGAGTGATTTGAGGTAAGCAACAATATCTGCAATGTCTTGTTCAGAGAGCCCTTGTTGAGCAGCGGACATCATTAATGAGGTTCCAACCTTGCCTTGATTTTTGATCCTTCCCGTAGGAATGGTTTGTGTTATTCCTCCCATTGACTGAATAATTAGAGGGTCTCCTGCAGATAATAATCTTCCCTGAATTTTAATTCCGTCCTTGGTTTCGATTTGGTAACTATCGTATCCACTGGCAATGTCAGCTGAAGGATTAATGAGGGACTGGATCATTACTTCGGTAGTTTGTGTTTTGCCGTAATCAGTCAAAGTGGGTCCATATTCCACCCCTGTCCCATCAATGTGGTGGCACATGTAGCATCTAGCAGCAACGGTCTTACCACGCACAGGATCTCCTTTCATTGCAAGAATTTTGGCTGCCGGCGCATATTCTCGTTTCACTGGTGGTGGTAATACAACGCTGACGAGTTTTATGCTTGATGGGTTGTAGATCCCCCGTGACTTGAGTGATTCTACTATGTCATGTTCTTTCCATCGATGATTTCGATTGTTTAAGAGCCACCAGATTGCTTCTGCTTTGGCTAAGCCCGTGGCTCTCTCTGCGACTGCAAGCATTGAATCAGCCCCTAACTTGGATTTAATAAACGCTAGGGCAACGACAGCGGCTTTCTTTTGAGCTTCTGGAACTCCTGTTGCCATGGCTCTTGCTGCCAACATTAAAGCTGATTTTTCGGGGTGCAATCTCCATGCGATATCAGCAAATGCTTTGCTCCACTCTCCTGGTTCATTGCTTCCTATTGCTCTTCCAATTGCATTATAACTTTCAGTTTCCTTTCCGGTAGATGCTATGCCTAGTGCGTCTAGGTAAGTTCTATCCTTGCCGTCGTAACCCTTTGCTAGTGAGACTATGTGCTCTCCTGCCTTATCGAATGAAACGTTACGGAGTGATGTTGCCAGTTCTCTCCGTACTGCGGGATCAGGATCCTGTGATATTTTCTTGGCTAAAGGTAGGATGTTATTTTCTGAACGCCGTAATGAACGGACGGCAGCCAGACGTAAACGAGGGTTGTCTCCATTTAGAATTTCCTTTGTCAATGCGACTCCGGCATCACCTAGATGAGGGAGTAAGAAAGTTGCACGGGCTTTGATGTAAGGATTAGGGTCTTTCAATAATTCTTTAACGGCAGTAATGGCCTTGTCCTTTTGCTTCTTCAGAGCTGTGAACCCAAGGTTACGGACATTTAACGCATTACTTCTGATCGCAAGAATTTGTCCTTCAGTTGAATTGAGGTCGATCTTCGGTGTTGTGGATTTGAATCCTTTAGATGCGACGCGGTAAATTGCTCCTGAGAGTGTATTGTCGTGATCAGCATGGCCACCGACTCTTGGATCATACCAGTCAGCAACATAAATGGCTCCGTCCGTTCCAACGACAACGTCCGATGGGCGGAACAGTGTTTTTTCATCATCATTGGTTCTGCCTCCTTTAAAATCAGTACCCGCGAATTCCTGAGCCGCATTAGTTGTTAAAAAGTCGAATCTTTCAAGTTTAAAGCCTGCCCCGTCCTGAACAGGTAAGTACCCAAAGACTACGTTTCTGGCAGGTTCACAGCTGAGAAGCAGGCCCTTTGAGTAAGGTTCGCCGAGGGCTCCTCCCTCATAGAAACAAATCCCCGTAGGTGATCCGCCACCATAGACGTCACCTGATGGCATCGTTCCTGGATCTTCCTGTCTCCATTCTGCGATTGGAGTGGATTGGCCTGGGCGCCGATCTGATTGCCAGCTTCTTTTGCCGTCAGCAGAGCAAAATCCTGCATTACCATATTCTAGTAGGAAAGAGGTTCTTGAGGCCGGAGGATCATCATTGTCATTTTGAAAGACGTCACCGAATGATGTTATAGTTTGTTCATAACTGTTACGGAAATTGTGACCAATGACTTCTACATTTGTTCCGTCCGGGTTCATGCGATAAGCCGTTCCGCCGATCCATACATTACCATCATCACTTTCTTTACCTGCTATTTGGCGCATTTGATAAGCGCTACCAATGCGAAATGTTTTACCTGACTTATCGGTGAATTGAGATCCGCAGTTACCGTGATTCCAGTACCATTTTCCGTCTGGACCTGCAGTTACTGAATGTAGAGAATGGTCATGTTGCTTGCTGTTGAATCCAGTCAGAAGTACTTCTCGCTTGTCTACTTCTGGATCAAATTTTAAGTCCCTGTTGACGTCGGTGTATATGACTAGGTCCGGAGTCATAGAGACAATAATCTTGTTGTCAATGACAGCAATGCCAAGCGGCGCTGTAAGAAATTTTTCCTGAACAAATGTGTGAGAGCTGTCTGCCTTGCCATCACCATTAGTATCCTGAAGTACAACTATACGGTCACCTTCTGGCTTTCTGCCTCCGTGTCCGCGATAATTAACTCCTTCTGCTATCCATATTCTTCCGTCCTTGTCTACGTCCATGTTAGTGGGGTTGTAGAACATGGGTGACTGTGCCCAGAGGGTGACTTCTAGGTTTCCATGTGCAGAGAAAAGCTCTAATGGAACGACTTTGTGCTCAGCTTTTGAAACTGAAGAGATAACTAAAATGACAATTAATTGATAAAAATAGCGGATCATTACCTATTTATAGTGTCCTGAATATGAATCTCACACAATATTGAAATTTGTTTCTCTAATTAAAATATCCACTTGCACCAATCCAAACCACTAAGCATATTCTCCGCTCGGCAAATCCTGCGTAGCTCAGCGGTAGAGCGGGTGGCTGTTAACCACTAGGTCGTTGGTTCGAATCCAACCGCAGGAGCCATTGCCGCTAAAATGACCACTCGAGTCATTTTGAGTCAAATCACGACTCTTGTCCTGATTATCAGCGTCCTTACCTAAGTTCTTACGTAAATCTTGTGAGTCATCTTTAGACACTGAAAGACGCCCCAAGCCTAAAACGTGTGTCCCTATGTGTGTCCCTACGTATGTCCATGAAGACTTCTTCGGTTTAGAAATAACTGAGGGGAGTTGGCTGACGGCGTTGGCAACGGGCAGAAGGTTGGAATCGTTGTATGTGACCGCAGTTAGTTTGGGATCACTGTGTCGCATGGCTTTCATGGCTACAGCTTGGTTCGCTCCATTGGCGTGAAGCATGGTAGCAAAGGTATGACGCAGAGAGTGGAAGTCGGCTTGTCTTCCTTGCTCATCCTTGTATGGGATGTCAGCGGCTTTGAGATCCTTTTTATAGGAATGCATTCTGGAAGGGACTTCAAACACGTGGCTGTTTGTTGAAGTTGATTTCTTTGCCTTGAGTCTTGTCACCAAATCCTGATGTAGAGGAATAGCGTCGTCTTCACTGTTCTTGGAAATAGAGGCATTCACCTTGATGTGCGGAAACTCACAATCCAAGTGAACGTCTGCCCATGTGATCTTCTCAAGTTCACTTCTTCTAATTCCTGTGTAAGCGGCTGCTAGGTAGACTAGAGCTCTCTTCTCGGGTGCTGTGTTAACAAGGCGCATTAGTTCGTCTTGGGTTAAGGCCCTTCTTAAACGTTTTTCTTTCCCTTTTGTTTTAGCCTTCTTAACTTCGGAAAGGGGATTTGAGGAGATGACTTTTAATCTGACGGCCCAGTTCAGAAAAGTTTTAAAGGCGTTGAGATATTCATTGAGCGTCTTTGGTGCTTTTGATGAGTTGGCACTTTTCCATGAGGTGAATCCTTTGGGATTAATGTTCCTTAAGGTTTCCCATCCTTGGTCAAGGCTTACAATTTGAATAAACCTTGTGACGTCCTTTATATATTTTTCACCTCGGCCATTACTTCTTAGATCATCAGAAAATAACAGAAGGTTGTCCTCGATAAGTTCGGGGTTAAACGAATGCTCAGGAGAAACAGGGAGACCAGCCCTTCGCTTTTGCTCTTCTTCAACAATCTTGGCGAGTATTCTTTCAGCGACTTGTTTGTCGGTCACATTTAATGAAACTGAAGTTTGCTTCAAATCACCGCTGAGCTTGAAGCGGCCAGTGTAACAACGGTCCACTTTAAGTTTTCCTTTTACCTTACGTCTGCGTTTATAAACGTGCTGTTGCATGGTCTTTAAATGTTAA
>Ga0114999_10002543_pt1 | contig 23805 bp, 25 predicted proteins | sample ArcticOcean_MG_C_3_FD_89820 | JGI IMG/M metagenome (GOLD analysis project Ga0114999, IMG submission 89820) | Marine microbial communities from western Arctic Ocean - ArcticOcean_MG_CB8_126 | ecosystem: Environmental > Aquatic > Marine > Oceanic | place: Arctic Ocean: Canada Basin | collected...
ATATAATAGTATATATCGATTATATTGATACTATAAATGTAATGTGATGCTATAACAATTTGTTATTTGGTATATTTGCTGGAAGAGTATAGTAGACAGAAATGAAATCTTTCATTTCATGTGATGGGATTTGTTGCGTTAATTGCTACTTTGTTACCAATACATAATGGTGGTTTTTATCTATTGAATCGATTTTTTCATTTGTATTGATTCACTGACATTATTAAATTGAGACATCTCAATCCCTATTTATTATTATCTTTCTTTTATAATTCCATATATCGATCTGTAAATATTTTCAATTTTACTGGAAAATATAATGTATTGTTGACCATAGCAAATGTAGTGATAGTCTTGTATAAGCTCAATTATTTATATTTACAGGTTAAATCATTATGGAACTCTGGATTCCTATAGCAATATTAGCTGCTCTTTCTCAATCTATCCGAACAGCTATTCAAAGGCATATGAAGGGCCATTTAGGTGATTATGGAGCATCGGCCATTCGTTTTATTTATGCAATTCCTTTTTCTTTCGTTTGGTTATTTATTGTTTTTTATACTGACACCGAAAATAAATTTCCAACTTTATCCATTAAGTATTTTTCCCTCGTGACTGCTGGAGCATTATCGCAAATATTTTTTACTGTTATTTTATTAAAACTTTTTAATTATAAAAATTTTTTGGTAGGAATTGCCTTTTCGAAAACTGAGGTTCTTTTTGCTGCAATTATTGAATCGATGTTACTGTCCACGATGATAAATATTCAATTTGGTATTGCTATTATATTTGGTACATGTGCTGTTATTTTGTTATCCCTTAAGGGAAGTATATTTTCTAGAAAAGATATTTTTTCGAGCTTAAGGTCAGAATCTACACTTATTGGAATATTTTCTGCTATTGCCCTATCTGTGAGTGTTATTACTTTTCGATATGCAGTTAACAGCCTTGAAGGTGATTTCTTATTGCGGGCAACTATGACTTCAGCAATAGCAGTTGTAGGTCAGGCAATAGTTATGATTATTTATTTGTTCCTGTATCGCAAAAATGAATTAATTGCCACTTTAATCTTATGGCGACCAGGACTAACCGCAGGTTTTTTTGCTGCCATAACTACCGCTGCTTGGTTTTCGGCATTTGGTTTGTATAGAGCAGCGCCTGTTCGAGCCATTGGTCAAATAGAATTGATTTTTTCTTTAGCAATTACATTGTTTATTTTTCGACAGAAAATCACAAGGATTGAAATTCTTGGCGTATTGCTTCTTGTTGTATCCATGCTTCTTGTTATCTTTGATTAAAAGAAGTTTCTAGTCATATATTTATAGATTTATGACTATTCCCATCGATTGGCTAATTTAATTACCTTGAGATACATATATTTATTTTCTATAGTTTCTTTTTTTCATATATCTATCTGTTTGATTTTAGTTGTTCTGAAATGTCTTGATAAACTCTATAAGTTCATCTTGTTTTTCTTTTGGTAAATTGATGTAGTTATTTTTTGATTTTTCGGCTTCTCCACCATGGGCTTTGATTGCTTCACTTATAAGAGTTGCTCTCCCATGGTGTAAAAATGGAGGTTCATCCATTATTCCCCATAATTTTCGCGTAAGCCATATAGAGGTTCCCACAAAATCTTGCTCTTGTTTTTCATTATTTAATAATGGACCCATTTCATGCCTTTTTAGGTCCGTAAAAGCGTAAATTTTGTAAGAATCATTATTTATTTTTTCAATAGCATTATTATCAAAAATTGAAGCTAGATTGATAGTGTATTCTTTCGATAAAGAACCGTCAGAAATTGTTCCTGAAGGATTAAATGGATTTGGTTCAAAATATAAAGGGCTGTTTAATTCCAGAAATGTTTTGTGGCACATTGTACAACCGATCGTGTTGAATACCTTTTCGCCGCGCGATGTCAACTCAATCATTTCTTTTGATTCTGGTAATACTTGAATTGGTGGAGGAAGAGTAGCTTGAAAAAGTGTGAGTGCGGTAATATCGCCACTTGTAAGTTCATTCGTTATACCATCCTTATCGGCATCTATGTTGACTCCAACACGTTCCGTAGCCTGTATTCCATGATGTAATTGTAACGACTTGATCGTAAACTCTCTTAATGAAGTAAATACACCTTTTTGTCCGAATGGTTTGATAATAAGATCTTCGTCAACTCCTTCGATTCGAGATAAATCTACAAGTCCATCTGGCCAAGCTGTAAGTTTCCCAAAAGAAACTTCTTTAGTGATTGCATTTACTGTTACAGATTGTTGAGTATTCTTGGCTTTTTGAATTGCAGCTTCCTTAATAAATTGGAGATCATTACTCATCTCCCTTGCAAGTAGTTCAATTATGCCAGATCCAAACATTGAGGGTGTTCCTCTTTCATTGCCAGCAGAACGTAAGGTTAGGTTTTCAAATAGATCGCCTGACGAATGGTCAAAGTTTATATTGGGAAATTCATGTGCAAGGACAAAGACATTCGCAACATTATCTCCTCCTCCTCCGACTCTCGGTAGATTGTGGCATCCCGAGCAAGCATTAGCATCTGGACCAGAGATTCTATTAAATCTTGAAGTAATTGAATATTCATCTGATGTAGTAGGAATTAATCTTAGTTTTGAGTTAGTTGCACCATCAAGACTATTAAAAGAGGTTGAGAAAAGTATCTGACCTAATGCTATCAATTCTTCAATACTAAGTGTGCTGTCAGAAATTTCCTCATTGGTAATATGATGAACAATTGCTGGGGTTTCCCCGATTTCATTGTTAATGATATCTCTATGTTGAGCACACCCAAGTACAACTAGTAAAAGTAGTACTTGCCAGATATGAATACTGCTATTACTAGTTGTACTTGGGTGTAAATTCATCATCTTGGATTTAGGATTGTTATCTCACCATCAACCATGTCGCCTGTGAATGTAAATTCAGGACCAAAGATGGCGTAGTTAATTGGAGATTCTGTCTCATCAAAATACGCAGTGAATTGAAATGTGTCTCCTGCACCACCACCACCAACTCCACCGTCTATAGCTTCTATTCGGTAATTAGCTACCTCAGCAATTTCTTTGGAGCCTATTTTCATTGTGGACTTTGCCACTTCTGTAAAGCAATCTAACTCACCTGATATAACAATTTTATTAGAACCATTGCTATTTTTTGATAGTTTAAATTCATCCATGCTTGTTGTAGACATTGCCATGAAGAATTCATTTTTTTCCATTAGGACATCACCCATAAGAAATGTTGGCATAAGAAAAGCCTCATGATTTGTGTCTACTCGGCAAAAGGCATGCCCGGAATTAAAAGAGAACACCTCTGAAAGCTTAACTGTGAGTTCCTTTGTTATAGGATCTGGCATTAGCTTAACATTGACTCCTCCGCCTGAAGCTGAAGTTAAGATAAGTCTTGATAGTTCCGCTTCTAATAGATTTGCCTTTTTTTCTAATGGTTGCAACTCTTCAACTGTTTTTGTTAGTTGATTATTTTCTGTAGTAAGCTCTATTTTTGAATCCTTTAATTCTGTAACTTGAGACGTTTTAAATAAATATATTGGAGCGAATCCTACTATAAACCCAATAATTAATATCCCAATTGATCGCTTTAATATATTTGACAATGGTAATAAGCTCCTCTTTGCTTTATTTTAAGATTCTATGAAATACTCTAATGGATATCCGCCGTTCCTGTAGCCCATAGACCCTTCAATAACGTTATATAATTTTGAAAACCCTTGTGACTGAAGAATACTTGCTGCAGTACTACTACGAATCCCACCTTCACAAATAACTGCAATTGGCTTTGAATCTGGTAACTCATTGTGACGGCTTACAATTTCACCAAGGGAGATTAGTTTAGCTTTTGGGACATGGCCTGTTTCCCATTCAATTGATTCTCGAACGTCAAGAACTAAAAGTTCTGGATTCTTTTCAATTTCCTCTAGTAAATTGTATACAGATATTTTACCAATTGATTCAGTTGGTAACTCTTGTTCTAGCCAGCCACTGTATCCATCAGTTAGAACTGAAGGCGTTATACTTCCTTCAGCTTCTAACTGACTACATGCGCTTGAAAGCTGAGAATCATTTTCTGCAAGAAATATTACAGCTTTAACATTTGGGGTAGCTAATTGAATTCTGTTTGACAAACTTCGCTCACTAAACGGTATGCTGATGGCACCTTTTGGGTGCCCTTCAGCAAATAAAGTTATATTTCTTAAATCAACAATGACTGTTGTTAAATGATCGCTTTTCTCTATAGCTTCCCGTGATGTTAAATTCATTATTCGCTCTTTGTTACTATATAGATACCACCTGGAGAGCTATCTAGTTGTATTTTACTTTCAACGGCCCATGTGTTGGTATTGATAACTGCAACAGCATTTTCTTTAGTCACGATGGCATATAGATATTTTCCGTTTGGATGTGCTGCAAGTTTACTAGGAGATGATCCTACTTCTACATTGGTAATTATTTCGAGAGTCTGGGTGTCGACAACTGTTACGAATGATGATTTAGAATGCCCTACATAGCCATATTTACCATCTGGACTAAATGAAGCGACTACAGGTCCAGCTCCAGTAGGAATACGCTTAATTGTCTCAAGTGTTACTGCGTCTAGTACACTGTTGGTGCCAGCTTTACCATCTTGCACCCAGACAGATTTTCCGTCAGGCGCTGTAGTGAGCATGAAAGGCATGCTTCCTTCAGGTTGAGTTACTGTGGTAATTAAAGCGCGACTTTTAGCATCAAAATTTTGTACAGCGTCCATTTTTTGGTTAGGCACAAATACTCTTTCAACACCATCGGGTCCTACTGCAACGCCTATGTCGCATGCAATTTGATTTACTGAATCTACTACTCTGTCTATAATTTCGCGTGTTTTTGGATCAACTATTACCAGTTCTCCTGCTTGATCCATATTACCCTGTAGCGCTACCCAGACTTCTCCATCTGATGTCAGGCCATCTTTAAGGTTTCCTACTCCAAGGTAAACATTTGCGGGGTTAGATCCTAAGTCAAGCCTACCGCTCACGCTAAGAGCTTCAAGATTTAGAAATATTAGTTCAGAAGTTTTTAAAACGTTATCTCTAGCTGCTAACCAAAGGTCAGTACCATCAAAATAATTCCCATCATCATTCCATGCAAGCCTCACTAAGTCTGGTATATCTGCGGTTTGAAGGACGGTATTTGTTTCGGCATCAATTTTGGTAATGTGTGGTGAGGTATTGCTAAATGTGTACAGTGTTGCTCCTGATGTAGTTGGGTCACTGGTTGGGACCGGGATTGGTGTAGATGTAGATGTAGATGTAGATGTAGTGTCGCCTGAGCACGCTACTAGAGAAAATAACAAACCAGCAATTAGAAATCCTGTTAAGTATTTTATATTTTTAAGCATTTTACCATCCTTTTTTTCGTCAATATTTATATATTTGGTTAATAACTTTTATTCAATTGGCGGATTTAACGTGATATTCCATTCAGGTGAACCAACTTCTTCGATGCTTACGGACCATTTTAATTTACTTGCTTGCATTGGAATGGTTTCCAAGCATGGTGCATGATCTGTAATTACCTGTATTGATTCATTTTTCCCTTTAAGTTTTTTCATTGCCTCAACTGCTCTCATCATTGGGTATGGACAAATTTCTCCTCGAACATCCAGTATCATTTTATCTCCTTACGTAAAGTTGACTGTTTTTACGGAATCCTTTTAATTGCCTGTACACCGATGAATGATCCTCCAGCAATAGCAAGCCCAAAGATCCATCCGCTTAAACTTAGTGAAGGAATTGCGGAAAAGAATGCACCAATAGTACATCCGAATCCTAATCCTGCTCCATAACCCATGATTATGCCTCCACCTAGTGATTGTATGTATCGAGTTGCTTTACGAGGACGCCTAATCTTAAATTCTTTAGCGAAAAGTGCTCCTATTAAGGCCCCAGGAAGCAATCCTACTGTCGAAGTAAATGTATGTGAAAATAATCCTGAAGTTCCATCTCCTGAAAAACAACCCATGTCGCCTAAACCTAATGCTTCAGGTGGTGAAATGGAAAGAGAGGTCATAATTACACTAGTGAGACGTGCAAGATCTCCCGTAACACCCCATGGCATATGAACCATGTACATTAGTATTACAATAACGGCCAAAACTGATCCGCCAACTGCTACTGGCCATCCATTAACAAAAACAGTATTCCAAAGACTATCAATTTTTTCAGAGAATGTTTCTGCTGGTTCCTGTTCAGTAGAATGAACTGGCATGAACATTCCTGCCCGAGATTCCCACCAAACAACTAAAAGATAAATTCCAAAAAGAGCCAAAAGTGTTACGAAAATTCCAATTGAATATCCAAATCCATTAATGGCGGGCAGCCAAATTCGCGGTTCATTGGAAATGATGGTATTCCACCACCAGTTCCAAGTGTGGTTTAGTAGGCCTATTCCTATGAGTACTCCTCCTATAACCACCCATGAGCCTAAATATCCTTCCGCCATTCGATAAAGAGAACCCGAAACGCACCCTCCTGATATTACCATTCCGAATCCAAAAAGGAGCCCAGCGATAATAGTTGAGATTCCAACTGGCAGTATGTGGGCTTCGTCTGGAAAATAACCAAAACCAGCTGAAGCTCCAGAAATTTTACTGTGCATGATAATTGCAAAGCCTATGGTTGCTATTGCCAAACCAAGAAGAATGGCTTTCATTGTTCTTGCACTTCCAAAAAGAAAAAGATCCCTAAATGCAGAAGCAAAGCAAAAGCGACTACGTTGCAGTGTAAACCCTGCTGCCATCGCAAGAAGCCATAACGGAGCAAGAATTGCTTCCGTTCGGGACATTATCAGTGCAAAAATAATAGAAGCTACTAGTACAACTATGCCAGCTAGGTACTGAGGTGTTAGTAAGAATCGGTGCTTATTTGATGTATTTATTTCATTCATCGTAGTTAAAAATTCTCCAAAAAAAAACCTCACATTGCGAGGTTTTTATTAATTTAAGTATTACTAATTAGTTATATAAGAATATTAATCTCGAATGACATCTTTCATGATAAACGGCGAGCATAAACAAAGGCAGTCACCTTGTTCTCCAATGAAGCGAACTAATTTTTTAAAACTTAAATCCATGTATTTTTTATATCAGTTTTATATATGGATGTCAAGAACTAGATTTCAAAAATGTTTATATTTTGTATTTAGCTTTGGTTTAGTTGCAAATGAGATTCCGATCCAAATTATAAGCAACAATATTAAATAAGCTCTAAAAATACCCATGTAACTTCCAGAAGTATCGAATACGAGTGAGGCTGCGAGAGGGCCAAAAGCATTTCCAGTCATTTGCCAGGGAGCAATTGCCCCACGTATTGTTGCTATAGAATCTGATCCAAAATACTCAGCTAGTATTAGCTGTTGCATTAAAATTACGGCACCAAAAAATGCCCCATGGGTTAATCCAAAAATTATTCCAGTTTGCAGTGAATTAACTGACATAAGCAGTAAAACGCCTATAGCAATACCTATATAGCACCCAAGTAGAATGAATTGACTTTTTAAATGTTCTGCCAAAAAACCTGCAATAAGTGATCCCGCTATGCCTGAGAAAGCCCAGATAGCAATGACGGTTACTGAATTTTTTTCATTCAAGAATTGATCAATAAGATAAGGATTTAAGCTAAAGTTAATTCCAGTATCGATAAAACTTGCAATACTGAATGCAGCGCCAAGAAGATAAAAAGATTTTGTTCCAAGTGCATCAGATAAAGAGAATTGTGGTTTAATTATTGTCAATGGAGGGTTGTGACTTCCATCAGGGACTAAATTCATATCTTGCGGCGATCTTCTTAGCCAAATAGCAGTTGGCCCAAGAGTTATCGCCCAAGCTGATATGCCGATTACCCATGAAGCAGTTCTCCATCCTTGATTTATAATTAGTATTTGTGCAAGAAATGGAACTACTCCATTTCCAACTCGCTCACCTGCAGCTGCAAGGGCTACCGCCCTACCTCTTAATCTGACAAACCACTTTGTAGCGACGGTTTGGCAAGTTATATTAATAACTCCTTGGAGAATCATTCTTGAGATAATGGTTATTATGTAAAAATGCCAAAGGTTCTGAATCATCCCCATTCCTATTAAAAGGGTTCCAAGAATTAGAAATCCAAAGAACAAAACCCATCTTGGGCCGAATTTGTCAACGATTCTGCCAGTTAATACAGCAAGTATTCCACCGAAAATTGTTCCTATTGTAACCGCACCAGCTAGATCAGATCGAGACCATCCAAATTCAGCTGTAATTGGCTTGACGAATACGCCGATAGTCGGGTTGAGTTGAATTGCTGAAGCTATTGTGGATAGGAATATGACACCAACTATAACCCAGCCGTAATAAACCTTACCTTCAGGGTATGTTCCTGTGAGTTTGTTGATGATTGTTGTCCAAAACATTTTGAGTTTTTTGTTTTTGATTTAATAAAATTATTGAATGAAAAAACATTTTGAATATGAGTATAGCACGGAAAGTTTGCTAAGGTTTATATATTTTAATGAAGTAAATATCTTGCAATAGATAAAAGAAGTGCCTAGCATTGCATTAAGGATCGTATCAACGATAAGGAGGATTACAGTGGTAGGTGGATTACCAAGCATATCAATAATGACTGAAGGGGGTTTTCCGATCACGCTAATTATTTCTGTGAAGCTTGTGAGTGGTGAAATATTACGACATTCATACCCTGTTCCACATTCTGAAGATGCCATGCGACAATTAATTGCTAAAACTATTGCAAGAATAGATGATGCGTTTAATCTAGAAACACCTCATGGATTTGTTCTTGAAAATCCTGTAGTGATTTATAATCTGGAAAATGTTATGGCAATATCGATAGATGGCCTTTCGGATCTTCAATTGCAAGAAATAGCTCAAGGAGCTGAAAAGACACTTGGATTTAATAAAAACAAAACCTCTTAAAGTTTTTTAGATCAAAGCAAAGTGGAAATCTTATGACTAAGCATATAATTATTATGTAGGTTATCTCTATTTATAGAAAAGTATGCTGCATAGTAATTTTTTAAAAATTGTTAATTTTGATATATACGTTTATGTTTTTTTATATTGGAATAGATTGATGCTGAAATGAATGTAAATACTAGCAATAAAGCAATTGATGGCCCTGAAGGAATATCAAATATGTATGCTAATAAAATTCCAAAAACAGATGCAATAATTCCCGATAATTGTGTTGCTATGAGAGTTGACTTGAAAGATCTGCCAATTTGATTTGCTGTTAAAACAGGTATTATTAATAATGCAGATACGAGTATTATTCCAAGGAGTTTTACTCCACAAATGAGCGTAACTGATGTTCCAATGAAAAGGAAATATTTCGTACGAGTAACAGGCATGCCGATTACGTGGGCTAGATCACTATGAACTGTAGTTATAACTAAAGATCTCCATTGAATCCTGAAGAGTAATATTGCAAGAATGAAGAGTGATGTTAATCCATATATTTCTAACCATTGGATGGATAAAAGATTTCCGAATAGGTAACTTAAAAGTTCAGGCCTATACCCGGGCATAAATGATAACAAAATAATAGCCCCACTCATTCCTCCTGCTAAGAACACTCCTACAAGTCCATCTTGCGTAATTCGACTGTAATCGTTAACTCTTGCTAGTAAAAAACCAAATATAGCCGAAATCAAAATGGCAAATGCTAAGGGGTAGAATCCAACAAAGATACCTATAGCGATACCCAAAAGAGATGCATGGCTTATCCCATCAGCCATGAATCCTAATTTTCTTGGAACAATAAATGTGCCAAATAATCCGAATAAAATGGCAAGTAATATTGACCCTAAAAATGCCCTCTGCATAAAAGGTATGTTAAATATTTCAAAAAAATCCATGTTTATTATAATTTACCTCAAGTAACTTTTTAAAATTAGCATTAATAAAAACTGTATTGTGATACCTTTTAATCTATTATATGTTCTGTATGTAGCAATACCCTTCATGGGTTGAGTTAGGGTCAGATGTAACTTTTTGGATATTTTTAATATTTATTTTAGATAAGGAATTTCTACAAATACAACTTTCAGATGTTTCGCATATAATATTTTTATTAAGACAAATAACATGATTTGCATATACGGAAATTACTTGCCAGTCATGGGTAATAATTACGATGGATACACCTTGGTTTTTGATTTCCATGATCACATCAATAATGTGTCGTTCGCTAGTACTATCAACATTTGAAAGTGGCTCATCAAGAAAAAGGATGTCTGGGCTTCTAAATAGTTCAGCTGCTAAAAGAAGCTTTTGTACTTGTCCTCCTGATAATTCTGTAATTCTACTTACGATGTGAGTTTCAGGGAAATCGACATTCTGAAGTGTTGACTTAATATCACTTAAAGGAACCGCTGCACTGTATTGTAGGTACTCTATAACAGTCATTTGTAAGTGTTTTGGAAACTCAATATTCTGTGGAACATACCCGAAAACAGGTGCTCTTCCATTTATTGGATTAATAGAAATTTCACCATTTTTAATTGGCGTAAGTCCTAGAATACTTCGAACTAGCGAAGTCTTACCTGAACCATTTTCACCTACAAGAAACGTAAGAGCATTTTTTGGAATACTACAAGATGCTTTGCTTAGGACTTCCATATTGCCCATTACGATGGTTAAATTGCTACATTCAACTATATTTTCATTTGTAAATTCTTTAAGTCTAATTTGATTACTCATATGATCAGTTCTCCTTGAGTTCCCTTGTTAGAGTATCCATATTGTGTTGAAGAAGTTTTTGATAAGAAGAAATATCCTTTGATCCTCCTATCGGATCTAATATTCCTATTCTAAGATTATTGTCTTTAATGAATCCTGAAAGTGATGTTGTTGACAATTGAGGTTCAGAAAATATTATGGATACTTTTTCTAGTTTTATTTTATCCTGTAATTCTTTAAGATATTTGGGTGAGGGTTCTTCTGCAGCTTCCGGTTCAAAAGATCCAACTACGTTAAGATTGAATGCATTTGCATAATATATCCATGCTTGATGCAGTGTTATAAATGATACTTGTTGAATTTCAGTTGACTGAGATGTTAATTCAGCAAACAAAATATCGATGCTCTTTTTAAAGATTTGGAAATTATCTTCGTAGTAATTTGAGTTTTTTGAATCAATATTTATGAGTTCCTCTTTTATATTCTTTGCAATTTGAATGCCATTTGAAGGATCAAGCCAATAATGGGGGTTGAATTTTTCATGTTTGTGATTTTGGGTTTTATTTGATTGATGCTCATCCATATTCGATTCTAAAAAAAAGATATCGCTGTCTATTATCGTAACCTTTAATTTATTATCGACAATTGTTGTTGCCCAGTCATCGATTTGATGGCCAATTATGAATAATTTTTTGGAATTATTGACATTTTTTTTTGTATTAAAAGTTGGCTCGAAGGTGTGAGGAGATTCACCGGGCTTGATTAGAAGATGCACGTCGATCTTTGTTCCCGCTATTTGTCTTGTAATATCATATATTGGAAAAATACTTGCCGATACTGAGATGCGTTCAGTATTTGAAGATGGGGGACTATATTTTGCACAAGCAAATAGCGAAATCATCGTAAATGCAATAAGCGAATAGATTATATTTCTTGAAATCATAGATAGGACTTTATAGAACTAATATAAGAATGATAATCATTCTTATATTAGTTGTTTTGATGTTAATGTGTCAAGAAAAATAAGAATTATTCTCATTTATTGAAATTTATATTGTCGATATTAGGCTTGGAAGATAGAATAATTCAATGGACAGAGAAGGATTAGGAATACTATTAAAACGTAATGGGTTGTTTGTAACAAAACCACGATTGCAAGTACTTAGCGTTTTATCAGACATAAATGGGCCAATATCAATAGAGAATATTGCTATGCGTGCAGAAAAAGGCTTGGCAATATCTACTCTTTATAGAGTTGTTGCCGACTTGTTGGATGCGAATCTTGTTAAAACATTTTCATCTCCTGATCAAAAACTCATGGTTGAATTGTCAGATGATCAAAATCATCATCACCATCTTTATTGCGAGTCTTGCGAAAAAGTATTTGACATTGATCTTGATGATGAGCTTGAAGCTATGATTAATACTCTTATAAATAAAATTGGCGAAACTTATGGAATAGAAATTACAGAACATTCATTTGAAATGTATGGTCACTGTAATGCTCCAGGAAAGCATTCATAAACTTTAAATTTACTGTTTATTGTTTGACACGGTACCTTCTCAATCATCTACTCGATTCGATGGATACTTTTGTCATTACAAAACAGTAGGATTGTTTAATTTCTCGCAATTACTCAGAATTTAGCTCCTATTAGCTCCTAAAGGTGATGCTTTGAAATTCGTTGCCTTCTATTCGTTAATTTAAAATATCGAGCGTTCTTGTATGTTTAGATAATTCACGTGATGTTCATCGCGTTGATTTCGAAAATGCACTGGATGATCAGATATTGCTGTATGGCTATTTGGAAAACCTGAAAACTCTGGCCATGGACACTTTATCAATGTAATTGTAATACTAGATATAGTTGAATCTGCTCGCATCAAAATACGACTATAATGCAAAATTTAGCTGATTATAGAGTGATATCTATTTCCATATCTCGCCATTCACAAGAAGATTATTGATTTTTGCAATTCCACGAGAATTGACACGGGCAATTACTTTGAGGTCTTTGGTTTGCTCTATTGCTTTACCTTGACCTTCAGGAACAAAATAGCTTTCGATTCCATACTCTAGAGAATATTCTTCCGCATAGCATCTTCCTTCTGGAATATTGTCATAACACCGATTTTTAATTTCGGTTATTTTCCCCTTAATAGTTATAGTTTCTGGATTATTGTTTGCTGTTTTTGATTTTGAAGCATTGATTGCAATCCATGTCTCATCATTAGACTGCAATTGAACATAAATTTTATCACCGTTGTGTATTTCTTGCCTTTCTTTCTGTGCAAATGATTTAAAGCAACATTGATCTGTTGATAGAGTAGAAATGTTATATCTAAGAACTACATATTCTCCACGAAAAATATCTCTTGGATCAACTGGACTTGTTTCTAATATAATTTCTTGACCAGTATGAAGTATTATTTCTTGCGAAAAAGAAAAACTGAGTATTGAAATGATTTGAATAGATATGATGATTAGGAAAATATTCCTAGCACGTTTGCTCATTGGATTAATCTCCTGAAATTGAAAATCGTTGTAATATTCTTCTTCTCATTCGCTCCATAAGGAAACCAAGTATTATTAATACAGGGCCTATAGATAAAAGAAATAATCCAGTTCCAAGTAATCCCAAAAAAATGTCAAAATACCTTGTAAATAACAGGACTGAAAAAGCCAGTATTCCAAGATTTAGTATTGAGCCTTGTTTCTGAAAAATTCCATAAAAAATAGTTATTATTGCCATTACAAGAAACAGTAGATTAAAGAAGATTGCAAAAAGAGTATCACTGTTAGTGAAATCTGGATTAAAGAATATGAGATAACTTGAAGTCCATATAATAAATAAAATCGATAGCTCATAGAGTACAAGATTATTTTTTGCGATTATTGTCATTTTCATGGGCTTTACTGTTGTTAGTAAGGCTAATGAGATGGCAAATAATAGAGTGATGACTGCCATTAATAATAGTGATGTAGTGTCCTCAAGCAAATTGTCTTCAGGGCGCCACCAAGACCAAGTTCCTGGAAATGATAAAAGATAAATTGATCCAAAAATACTCATAGCTCCAGTGAAAATGAGCGTAATGTCAAAGTAATTTGGAATAATTCGTTCTCTGAGAATTTTACCTATGGAGTAAGTTATAGCTCCTAATGCCAAATATGTAGGAATCAGGATTTGAATAGTTGCGTCAGAATTAGATATTTTCCAACCTGGCCATATGAATAGAATAACAATTGAAAGAATAAATACCGATCTTGTTTTAGTTATGTATGCTATAGGAAATATTCCTGCTAGCCACCATAATAGTAAGTCTGGATTATTGGCTTCAAGATGATATGCCTGTGCAACAAGAAATGTGCTTCCACCAAATAGAATTGCCCCGAGAAAAAAACATGCACTACCTATGCGAGGTACATTTTTAATGTATTGAATCCAGTATCCTGATAAGTTTGCCCCAATTATAGCGAAAATCATGAGTAGTAGTTTGCCGAATAGTGGTATAGCTCCCCAATTTCCAGCGATAAATAGAATTGCTCCCAGTCCTGTAGTAAACGAACCCAATGTCGCTAGAATTGTCACTAACCGTGAATAATTTTTTCCCTCAGTGGTTTTAAAATTAACATCTATGTATCGATTAAGGATTGTTTGTTGTTGATTTGAAGAAATGATATTTTCGGCTAACCATTCATCTGTTTCAGATTTTAAGTTCTGGAGAAATTTGTTAGCTTCGGAATTATTTGTCACGATGGCTACTCTTCATGTTGTGTATAGGAGGTTTAGCAAGTAAAGCTATAGCTGCACCTACTAAGCCCAAAACACCAAAAGCAAAAAACGTTATATTAAATGAGCCAGTTTTATCAAAATACCAGCTTACAATAATTGGTGCTAAAAGTTGAGAAATTCCTAATAATGGTCGTATGCTTCCTTGGATTCCTCCTGCCGATGATCGACCAAAATATGTAGCAAAAAGTATTGGCATCAATATTGTCATAGCGCCACCTAGTAAGCCCGATAAAAGTAAAAATGGAAATATATTATATGGATATGGAACGACTACAAGAAGCATCACTCCTAATGATCGAAAAAAAGCCATTCCAGAAAGACAAATTCGTACAGGGATACGTTCTGTGACAAAGCCCCATATGAATCTTGATATTGTAAATGCAATCCAACTTAAACTGAAAATCATACTTGCCATTTGTTCTGACATTCCTTCGTTAATAAAAAATGGCACCTGAAGAAGTACAAGTGGAACAACAGGAAGGTTCATTAGGCTAATGGAAAAAATGAGAATCCACATGACTTTACTTTTTAGTGCCTCTTTTACTGACCATTGCACTTCGATATCACTTGCTCGAATATTTACTTTAGAAGTATCAGAATCGTTAATATTAACTAATGATTCACCGTCGGGATTTAATCCTACGTCTTCAGGTTGTCGTTTCATAAATATTAGTACTGGCGGAATCATTAGTACTAATGTAATAACTCCTAGCAACGCCCATGTTAGCCTCCATCCGATATCAAGGATGCAAAATGCGATAATAGGTGACATTACCATTGCTCCAGCACCATTTCCCGCCATAGCGAAAGCCATAGCTCGACCGCGCCTTTTTATAAACCATTTTGAGATAACTACGGAACTTGAAAGTCGTCCAAGCTCGTTCATTCCTAGTGCAGCAACAACAGCATATATAACCCAGAATTGCCAAATATGATTTACTGTTGCAAGTAGAATAAGACCGACTCCAGCAAAAATTGCTCCAAAAAACATAATTGGTCTTGCACCATATCGATCAAGTAGGATGCCTATAAATGGAGTGGTAATCATTCCTGCAATATTTTGAGCTGAAACTGCTCCTACTAATGCAGTTAATGACCATCCCATACTCTGTCTCATTGGTTCAAAAAACAAAGATATTGTTGATCCACCCATTCCAGAGGTAGTAAATTCAGCAAGAAATACCACTACTGCGATGATCCATCCATAGTAGAAATGAAATGTGAATTTGTTAAAAAACACAGTTTCTTTTCCTTGGATTCTTACCAACATAGCTTATTCCCTTGTTTAGTTAGATGGCTATTTGTTAACTATAGGTAATAAAGTTCGTTTATTCCTGCTTTAGTGATAATGCAAAGTTTAATAATGTCCAAAAAGCAATAAGAATAAAAGGAGTTCCAATTATTACCAAAACGAGTAACTTTGCCCTAAAATTTTTGTTTATGAGATCTCTCCATACGATCAGTGATTATAAGATTATATCTTATATGATAATTTTCGAAAACTTGACCATATTATAATTATTTGAGATGTTATTTTTTTAAAATAAAATATATAAAATAGAATATATAAAATAAAATATAAATTTTTATAAAATTAAGTTATAGCGAGGAAATTAAACATGTCTGATCCTGTTGTTTTGGTCGAAAAAAAAAATGATGAGCGTATTTGGGTGGTTACAATGAATCGTCCGGAAAAAAGGAATGCTTTGGGTGGTGGTATGATTCCAGAATTAACTCGAGTCTGGCAAGAATTTAGAGATACCAAGCAGGCGCGAGTAGCTGTATTAACCGGTGCTGGTACAGTCTTTAGTGCTGGTGCAGACTTGAAAGAAATGCGAGAAAATCGCGAAGCAAAAGCTGCCGGAATAGAAATTCCACGTTTGCCAGATACATCTTTTACCGCACCTGTTGGTTCCCCAGCAGCTGAAGCATTAGATCTCTGGAAACCCGTCATTGCAGCAGTGAATGGGCATGCTATTGCTGGTGGATTTCTTGTAGCAATGAACTGCGACATTCGAATTGCCGTTGATGGGGCACGTTTTGGAGTTTCAGAAGCAAAATGGGGACAAGGTGGCGGTGGATTGATGGCTCCATTAACTCGAATAATGGGCTTAGGCCATGCACTAGAATTCTGCTTATGGGGTGATGGTCAAATGGAGGCACAGCGTGCTTTTGAAATGGGTTTTGTTAATCAAATTGTTTCTCCAGATAAACTGATGGAAACTGCAATGGAATGGGCTACTCGCATGGTTTATCTTGCCCCTAAATCAGTGCGGAATGTGAAGCAGATGCTGTATAAAGGGTATTATATGGATCCTCCTGAGGCTTTAAATTATGCTAAGAATCTTGAACAGAATTTAATTGGAATGAAAGATGGACTTGAAGGATTAAGGGCATTTGCCGAAAAACGATCACCGAATTTTCTTGATGAATAGATATTTCTTAAGAGGATTCCTTGTCTTGTTGTTCATCTAATATTGCTTGTTCAGATTCAATAAGACCATCCTCTTCTTCCTCAGAGGTACCTATTAAGGGGATATTTTTATTTAAACGCATTGTTTCTAATTTTTTTACTGGACGATCAAGAGCTTTTTTTCTTGTGACTACCAATCGATCGAATTCTTTTTGTGTCGATTCAAGTCTGCTCCCGACGGTATCCATACTTTTTAAAAATTCATCCCACTGCTTTTTGAATTCACCCATTACACCAAGCATTTCGTCTGCCCGTTGGCTAAAGTTGAAATTCTCCAGAGATTGTCTAACCACTCCCAAGACTGCAAGTATTGTAGAAGGAGAACAGCAGAGAACTCTATTTAGTCGAGCATTTTCAAAAAGTTCATCGTCCTCCTGGGCTATAAATGTATAAATACTATCATTTGGAATAAAAAATATTACGTAATCAAGTGTGCTTTGACCTGGGTCAATATACTCACGACTTGTAATTTCTTTGATTCGGTTTTTTACATCGGAGAGAAAGAGAGATTTAAATGATCCTTTTTCTATATCATTTTCTGCGTTAATATATCGGTTGTAATTGTTAAATGGGAACTTAACATCCATATGGAGTGTTTGTTCAGTAGGAAGAATAAAGGTTATATCTGGACGGCCTGATGCGTAATCCAAACCTTTTTGTATCTTGTAATTAACACCTTCAATAAATCCATGCTTATCAAGTATATCTTTTGCTAAACGTTCTCCCCATTGACCCCTTGCATGAGAGTTGCTGAGTATGTTGGTAAGATTGTTTGTTTGTGAATTAAGAGCTGATATGTTTTCTCCAAGATGCTTTAAACTTGCATTTGTTTCTGTATTAGATTTTTGTGTTTCGCGTACGGCTTTAGCAACACTTTCATATTGTTGATCGAATAAAGCTTTTCTTTGCACATAATCGTTACTGTTTGATTCTTGCTGAACTTTAAACTGTGCTTGGGTAGCTAAGAGAGTTGCATCTAGCTGAGCTTTTCCTTGATCTAGCTGAGTTTTTCCTTGTCCTTGCAGAAAATCTTGCATTTCTTTTTGCATTTCTTTTATGACTTCATATGTTATGATTTTTATTCGGTCTTCAGTATCTTTATTTGAATGCGCATCCTCAGTTTCTGATTTTTTTGGATCAATACCAAGCAGGAATAAAAATGATTTCCAAATCCACAAAATAATTTTTAACATTTTGTTTCCTTTGAGCGCATCTAATTCCTTTCAGGTTTCAGAATTCTAAGCTTGCTCTCTGGGGATAACTTCATCGCGAAGTTGTAAAAAGTGTTCTTCGAGATGATCAGCCCAACTTTCAAGTGTATCGATAGGAGTCTTTTTTTCACCATTCACAATTCCAGTTCGATTCATCTGTTCCTCAGTAAGATTATTTGCTGTTTCATATGCTTCAGTTACATCAGCAATGCTTCGTTCGAGGATACGTTGCCAAGCTTTATCAATATCATATTCACGTTTGCCGAAATCAGGAGTATCTTCCGTAAGGATGCGCTTAGTCATACTTTGATAAGATCCACCAGTAGAATGAGCTAGGAGGTCTCTAACAGACCATTCCGATCCATTGAACGCTTGCTTGGCACTTAGTCCATTAAGACAGTCTTCATATCCCTGTTTTAATGTTTTAAGCTTATTTACTAGTGCTGAATATCGCTCATTGGTCATTGATTGCCTCCGTAAGTTAATTTAAATCACTAAAAGTAATTGTACATTGCAAATATAAGGATGTCATTTGACTTACAAAAACATTCTCTGTATAGAATCTTTTAACAGAAACTTTTGCGGTTGGTTAATGATCAATCTCCGTCCCCCTTATCCCAAGGACAACTGTATTTGCCACACTTTTACTTGTGATGGGATATTATACATCATTCATAGCTCCAAAAGGTAGAGATGGAGACATAGATGTCGATCGAATTGTGGCTGATTAAAACGAAAATTAACTAAACTTTTTCCAATGTTCTTCGCTTGAAAATAATCTTATCGCGTCTAATGCTTGTTGGCATTTTAATCCGTCATAAAAATTAGGATAAAGCGATGTTCCTTCTTCAATGCCTTGTAGGAATCTTTTAACTAATATTCGAAATGCCGGAAGTCGTTGATCTCGGTTATCAATAATAGGAAAATGTCTCTCAGGCATAGATAACTCCTTCATCTCTGGTCCGTCACTGTATCTTGCAGCCCAAACTTTTCCGTCTGGGGTTGGGTTAAATCCTGTTTGAGTAGTTCGAAGAGCTCCTTCGGTGCCATATATATCGATTCTAACCCCATCTCCATAGGGAGCGACTGAATTTGCGTTCATGGATGCCAGGGCACCATTAGAAAATTTTACTTTAAAGGAAAAAGCATCGTCTGAGTCTGCAATAACTTTTTCATTATTAAGTATTCGAGATGGATCATGTGAAACCACTTGGCCATTAATAGCCTCCATTTCTCCACACCAGTCCCGTAAACAATCAAGATAATGAGAGCCTAAGGCTCCCAAAAATCCACCTCCCTTAGTTGATTCGCTTCCCCAAGTCATTGCCTTAAAAGCAATTGGCATTGTTGGGCCTAAAAAAAGTGCGATATGAATATCACGAATTGCTCCGATATAGTTTTGTTGGATCAATTCTTTTATGTATGCCCTTGCGGGTGCAAAGCGAAATTCATGAGCTATCATTGCTGTAATATTTGAATTTGTTGCAGCATTAAGCATTTCAGTTGCCTCTTGAATATTTAAAGCAAAAGGTTTTTCGCAGATAACATGTTTACCAGCTTTAATAGCTTCAATAGTCATTTCATGATGTAAAAATGGAGGAGTTACAATACTTACAGCATCAATATCAGCGTCTATAATCATTTTTTTGTAGTCTGTATAAACCTGAGGAATCTCAAACTCTTTAGCAACTTTTTCAGCGCGATCTTTATGTTCAGCGCAAACTGCAGAAACTACTACTCCTTCAGAAAGAAAAGCAGGAATTTGAACTTTCGACCCAAAGCCCACTCCAATTATTCCAATTCGTAGGGGTTTTCTGTTAATCATTTGACACTCCTTTTTATAATTCGAGTGATTGTATTTAGACAGGTTCAATTAGAAGTATATCAGGCGAAAGAGTAGAGTGGATATCTGTTTAAGGCTATAATATTTTTTATAATTATGAATTATTTCTTTTATATGGGAGGTTATTGTGTCAATTGTTGAAAATAAATTGAATCAAATGTGTTTAGTGCTTCCTCCTCCTCCTACTCCCATGGCTAATTATGTACCGGCAGTAATTACTGGTAACTTAGTTTTTTTATCTGGTCATATACCAAGAAATACTGATGGTACGGCAATTACGGGTAAACTTGGATCAGATTTTTCTGTAGATGAAGGAAAAGAAGTCGCGCACATGGTCACATTATCCCTTCTTGCTTCATTGAAGCAAGCTATAGGAAATTTGGATCGGGTTTCCCGCATTGTCAGGGTTGCCTGTATGGTTAACGCGACAAATGAATTTACCGATCATCCCATGGTAGCAAATGGGGCCTCTGACCTGTTGTTGGCAATTTTTGGAGATTCAGGAATGCATACTCGTGCTGCTACTGGGATGGGAAGTCTTCCTGCAGGAGTTCCTGTTGAAATTGATATGATTGTAGAAATAAGAGATGATGCTCGTTTTGGGTAAAATGTATTTGAATAAGTTAAGAGATTAATGTTCCAATAATTCCCATTGTCATAGCATATGGAATAAAGCCAATCAAAACCACTCCTACAGCTCTCAAGGTGCTTTGGTAATCCAGTGCTTGACGAACAGCAATCACCATTGCATATATGCTCCAAAATGAGGCTATTGCAAAAATGAAACTTCCTATAAAAGGTACAAAGCCAAAAATACGTAAAATTCCAGGGGTTTGAGCAAAACCAAGAGTTCTTGCTAACTCACCCCAGTCTGCTTGTGTTTCAGCAGTTTTTAAGAGCCTAGTTCCAACAAAAAAAGTAATGAATGCCCATATAGCCCATCCTACGATTTGAAGAATAACAAATGAAACAAAGTCTACTGGCCCATTAATTTCCTGAGTAGATGAGGTTTGAGAATCAGGAAGCATCATTAATCCAATAGCTGTTGCAATCGCAACAATTATAACTACCATTAATGCCTGAAATGTGGCGGATTTATCTGCTTCAATTTCCTCATAGGTATGAATATTTAGTTTTGCAGCGTTAATCATTCTTTTGATCATACAAATATTATTCGTTAGTTGTTCATATGAGTCAAGTATTATCAAGTTGTAGGTATGGCAAACAAAAAAAAATTGATACAATGTGCCTCTTGGATAAACTCATTAGAGGAGCCAAATATGGGATATGAACACATTATTTGGGAATTAAATGAAGATGGTGTGGGTGTTTTGACTATGAACCGCCCGAAAGTTTTCAATGCTATGTCTCAAAGAATGGTACATGAAATGCTTGATGTTTTTGGATTTATTGATCGGGATGATGCTGTCAAAGTATTAGTTATTACCGGAGCTGGTGATGCATTTTGCAGTGGAGCAGACCAACGTCCCGATAGAAATGTTGATGTATTTGAACTTTTTGATAGGCATGATAAAAGGAAATTTCGTAGCTCACCTCACGGATTAAGTGGTTTCGGGGAAATAGCCATGGCTGTTAATCGTTGCAGGATTCCTGTTATAGCTGCAGTAAATGGAATTGCAGCAGGTGGTGGTCTTTCAGTGAGTTTAGGTGCAGATATCAGAATTGCTTCAAAGAATGCACGGTTTTGTTCGGTCTTTATGAGGAGGGCACAACCTCCAGATACTGGTACTAGTTATCACCTTCCAAGACTTGTGGGTACTGGGCATGCGATGGAGCTAATTATGACTGGAGATATTATCGATGCAGAACGAGCTAGCACTATAGGGCTAGTAAACTATGTTGTAAAATCAGAAGAATTATTGATATTCACTTTGGACCTAGCTCATAGAATTGCAAGTGGTCCTTCAGTGGCAATTGAACTGGCTAAAAAATTGGTAAAAGAGAGTTTAAGGAATACTCTAGAAACACAGGTTTCTTTTGAAGCTTGGACGGTGTCGGCAGTTTCAGATACGTTGGATCGAAAAGAAGGAATTACTTCTTTTCTTGAAAAACGTAAACCTGAGTTTCGTGGCGAGTAAAAATCTATTTATTTGAATCATATGGAAGTTTTTGTGAACTTGATGGCCACCATTTAATCATCATCATAAAAATTATTGGGGATGATATCAGAATTGCAACTAATCCTTGGTATACGAATTGAAGCCAATATTCTGAAGAAAATCCTCCACTGTCTTGAGCAACAAGACTCCCTAACCAAACAAGTGAATTATAAAGAATATGTGAAGTCATTGGAACGATTAAAGTTTTGGTTTTGATATAGATTAGGCAGAATACAATTCCGATAACAAAAGCCCCTAGAAAAAATATTGAATGACCCAATCCAAAAATTAATGATGAAAGAATAATTCCTGTTCTAATTCCCCATTTCTTTCCTATCCTATTCAATAAAAATCCTCGAAATATTATTTCCTCAACAATGGGTGCGATAAATACTCCCAAAAAGAGTGTGTGTATTGGTGAATGATTTGAAGTTGCATCTAATAGTTTGATCGCAAAGTCTTGATTCATGGTGAATATTGGGTATAGAACGACAGCAATTGCTCCAATTGCGTAAACAAGTAATGTTAATGTCAACCCAAACATCGGCCACCAATTCATATCATTAGGAGTTTGACCGATTAATTTTGCCAGCGAAACGTTATGTTTTCGAATAATAACAAGAGCCCAAATTATGAGAATAGATTGACTGGCATATCCTTCTATTGGGATTTCTTTTGATATATTTAAGAAAGTGAAAATACCCAATTGACTTACTATTAGCAATAAAATGAGCCATCGAATGTGTATTTTTTTAAATGGATCAGGATTATATTCAATAGTATTATTGTGGCCAAGATATTCGTTTAGCAAATTATCTCCAGAATCTACTGCTTTTAAATACTAAATGTTTCTATATCCTAAAGTCTGCGTTTTAAATACCCAAAGGTGTGTATCTACTGAAATTGATTTATAAAACTTAAAAACCTATAAAGAGTTGGATGAAAATTCAACTCTTTATAGGTTTTTAAGTTTTTATTCTTTGTTTACTTGATCAACTAAATCAACAAAGCGAGCAAGTGTGTCGATTCGCTCAGTTACTGTGGGGATGACAGAGTTTCCTTTGCCGAAAATTGGTGAGGCAAAACGCAGTTGTGCGGCTATTTCATTCACTCCAACGTCTCTATACAATCTGATTCGCTCCTTAATCATTTCATCGGTGCCAATGAATCCAGTCTTCATCACCATTTCTGCAGGAACAGCTTTTCGGGCTTCATCGCGTTTGCCTTCTATCCAGAGATTTTGTATATGCTTTGCTTCATCTGCATATCCAGCTCTGACATAGGCAGCATTGTAAAAGTTGAATTTTCTTGAACCCATAGCTCCTAATGAAAAAGCGAGCATAGGTTTTAATTCTTCGACTGCTTTATCAACATCATCGGTGAAATAAACAGTACCACCGACGTTAATAGTGATATCTGAAAAACTTCTTCCTGCGGCTTCTGCACCTGAACGAATATGTTTAAACATTGACTCGGCAGATTCAGCTATAAATGAGGTGCCCTTCCAGCCGTCTGCTACTGCCCCAGTGAGTTCTAAGTTTTTTGGCCCAAGAGAAGCGATCCATATAGGAATATCTGGATCAGGATCAGATTCATTTTTCATAACCTTTCCTTGTCCTTCACGTGA
>Ga0114999_10002546_pt1 | contig 23798 bp, 25 predicted proteins | sample ArcticOcean_MG_C_3_FD_89820 | JGI IMG/M metagenome (GOLD analysis project Ga0114999, IMG submission 89820) | Marine microbial communities from western Arctic Ocean - ArcticOcean_MG_CB8_126 | ecosystem: Environmental > Aquatic > Marine > Oceanic | place: Arctic Ocean: Canada Basin | collected...
ATAGGTGGGAGAATATTCCAAAATGATAGGCCATAGTGAAAAAATATTCCGAAAAATCCCGCTTCTTGAAACCCTGAAGTTGCAGTAGGTAAAGTAATTAGTCCGGTAAGAGGTAAATTAGCTGCAATAACCCCCAAACCTATGGGAAGTAATTCATAAGGTTCCCATTCTCTTCTAATAGCTAAATATATAAATCCTAAGCCAATTAAAATCATGACTAGCTCTTGCCATCCAATATTAGCAATCCCAGTTGTTTGAAAGAAATCTAATAACTCTTCCATATATTAGATTCCCTCATTATTTTGTACTTGATTCTTTAAAATAACAACAGCAACAGCTGCTGCTCTAGCTTTTCTAGTTAATTCTTCAATTTCTTCTAAAGTTGGAGGAGTAGCAATCGGGTTTATTTTATTTGCTATAATTTTAGTGACGCCAATAGATCCAATAAGAATTAGCAACAACGTAATCGCTGTCCCCATTCCTATCACTGTAAGATAGATTCCTTTTACAATAATTGAATTATCGATTTAGATTCCCCTTTGATATTTAAAAGTATTTAACTTAAAGATTTTACACTATAGTATAAGAAAGAAATAGAAATATAAGTACAAAACAGGTTAACATGTTCAATTATTGGGTCAAAGCAGCTCTACTACAAAAATCTATCTACCCTATATTTAAAAAAACTCCTGAGATGGTAATGAATTCACTTATTACGGTATCTCTAACAGGGTTATCTCTTTCTGTCGCTATGAAATATTCTATCCCCAATGACAATCAACAAGAATCTTATTTAATGATGGCAGTAGCCTTCAGCACAATATTAGTAGGCTGGATGTTGTGGAGTTATCTAGCAAAAGTAATCTGCCAAATATTAGGTACAGAGTCAGAGTTCAGAGATATGATGCGCTGCACGGGGATAGCCTATAGTCCTGGAATATTATTTATATTAACAAGTGTTCCTATAATAAAATATATAGCTCTTCCCGTTGTCTTTATTTGGTTACTAATATCGGTAACAAGATCAATTCAATCAACGCAAGGAATCAGTTTTAAAAAATCAATTATCCCAGGCCTCATAGGATGGTTTATGTCTTTGAGTTTATTCCCTATCCTTATGTTAGGGAATTATTTCTACATTCCGCAATAGTAACCCTATGGGTCACGCGCCTTTTTCCACAGCTATATTAAATTCAATCACAAGATATTTCGGGAACATACGTTGCAACGATATCCCATTTTTTTGCTAACATATTCTTTGTATTCTTATATATTATATTTTCCACATCATTAACATCATTGTTCTTTATAAATGCAATCTCGTCGATGATTGATTTAATATGTCTAGGTTCTGTCCAGTTATCACGATTTTTCTTGAAATGTTGTGGGAAAGAATCAGTTTCAACAACTATATTTTCCAATGGCAATTCTTTAACAACATCTCTCAATTCTTCTATCCGAAATATAGGCCTAGCTATGGAAATATAAAACCCTAAATCAATCGCCTGTTTAGCGTCATTCATATTTCCTTGAAAATAATGCATGACTCCACCGACATCAAACGCTCTTTCTTCTCGCAATACTCTTAAGGAATCTTCGTGAGCTTCTCTACTGTGGAAAATTATAGGGAGATTAAGTTCTCGCGCTATCCCAATTTGTGAACGAAATGCGGCAAATTGCCATTCTCTATCAGGCATACCGTCTAAATAATCAAGTCCTATTTCACTCATTACTAAAACTTTATCGTTACCTGAAGCCAAATCCGCAAGTATTTTAAAATCTTTATCCGTCAACCGGGTCTTAATATCCATTGGGTGTATCCCAACTCCCGAAAAAAACCTATCGAACGTGTTAGACAATTCTATCGATCTATATGATGTTTCAATTGTAGTCCCTGCAGATATCACAAATCCTACCCCAACATCAATAGCTCGATCCAAAATATCAGAAACTTCATGATTTTGAAATTCATCTAAATGAACATGTGTATCAATTAACATAAAAAAGACTCGATAAACTATGATATGAATATTAATAAAAACTTGAATTATGTGACAATATATCATGGGCAATTCAATTTCAATGAATATATACGTATCTACAAAATATATAATAAGAATATCTACTGTACTAATTGTGATAATTCTGTATTCTGCATGCCAAACTTCAGATGAGCAATTAAAAAAATACCCTCAAACCGGAATTGTAAAAGTCGGGATTCCTAATTGGTTTGAAACCTCAAACCCATTATATGAAGATTCGTCCGCTTACTCAGCATGGGGACCCGGTATTGCCTATAGTAGAATTTTAAAATATACGAATTCACCTGATTTATATCAACTACAAAATCCTCATCAACTTACTTGTGACGTATGCGCAAAATGGACAATGCAAAGTCTCACAGAATTCGACTTCCTAATCAAAGATGACATCAAATGGACAAATGTAAATAACAATGAGGAATATCTATCCGCTTATGACGTAGAGTATAGTTTTAAATCCAAAAACGAATCGGAATTTCAAAACAATCATACTCTTCACATGATAGAAACTATCCAGGCCAAGTCTGATAAAAACTTATCCATAACTTTAAATTATCCTGATGCAGATTTCCTAACATCAATAGCGAATGGTAAAAACAAAATAATTAAAAAAAATGATACTTCATCCTCATCCGGTTCTTGGATACTAGATGAATATATCCCTTACACCTTAACTCGCATGAGCAAATCTTTAGATTCAAAAAGCATCCCAAATATAGATTCAATAGAATTCACTTATATCCCGAATGATGAAGCGAGGTATAGCGCATACATGGTTGGATTAACAGACATATATTCTTTCGATGATTCTGAGAGCGTATTTGACGACATTAAACCTAAATTATTATATCGACATTCCGGGTTAGGACTAGAATTCACAATCAACACAAAAGCTGAGCCTTTTAATGATGTATTAATACGCCAAGCATTAATGTATTCCATTAATCCAACACAAATCATAGAAGAAGCTTGGTCCGGAAGAGGTTATTTCTCTTTAGGGTTCCCTGTAAGTGATAAAAATTGGTTGCCTGAAAATACAATATGGTCAAATTACTTCAATTCGCACTCTAAAGCAACAAAAATACTACAAGAGTCTGGAATTTCACTCCCAATAAATATTGAAATCACTAGTAGTGACTATGGGGAAAAATATACAAAAAGTCTAGAAATAATATCTGGAAACCTAACTGCTGTAGGGTTCAATCCATCAATAAAAATGCTTAGCCGAAGAGACTATTCTATGAATTCAGTACTGGCTGGTGACTTTCAAATAAACATAGGACCTCCATTTCCCCAAACAACACCAAACGGCTATCTATTACCAATGATGCATAGTTCTGGAAAATGGAACACAAGCGGGTATAGTAATAAGTATTTAGATGATTTATTAATAAATCAATCTCGCGCATACAACAATTTAGAGCGCGCAAGTTTAATCCAGGAAATCAACATACATGTCTTGGATAACGCTTATAAATTCATGCCTGTTACTACTATTGAAGCTTGGGATTGGGCAGATAATATTCAAAATTTCAATCCGATATTGAAAAATGATGAATATTCCTATTGGGGAAAAATATGGGTAAGTCAATAAATTTCATTTAACTTTATCTAATCCGGTTTCTAATGCGGTCATAGACAATAAAACACATTTTATTCTTATAGGGAATTCTTTAACCCGATGTAACACTGTCAAGTCACCTAATTTAGGCATTAATTCTTCGTCAAAATCTAATGCGGATTTATCTTCCAACATTTTAGAAAATTCTGATATGAAATTACGAACCTGGGATAAATCTAAATCTTTAATATATTCTGATATTAAAGAGCCTGCAGCTTGATTAATTGCACATCCTTCACTTTGATATCCAACGTTGGTGATTTTCCTGAAATCATCAACGTTTATTTGAATATGTACTTCATCTCCACAAAACAAATTGATAGCATCACAGTGAATATCAGAGTTATCTAAATAATCTGCATTTCTTGGATTCCTACAATGATCTAATATCACTTTATCTCTATATAAATCATCAACTCTCTTAAGATCCATTTTTAAAATACCGCAATGCTTCAATAGTCCCATCTATAAATGTATCTACTTCAGAAAAAGTATTATAAACATATAGACTAGCTCTTGCAGTTGCAGGCACTCCTAAACTCTTAACCAAAGGCATAGCACAGTGATGCCCTGTTCTTAAAGCAATACCCATGTGATCCATGATCGTACCAAGGTCATGAGGGTGGACATCTGGAGTGTAAAACGAAAAAATAGCCCCCCTAAGAAGTGGGTCATGGGGTCCAAATAAAATTATACCTTTTTCTTCTAATACTGAAAATTTATCTAATGTATATGCAGTAATTAATTTTTCATACTCATGTATTTCATCCATACCAATCTGAGATAAATAATCTACCGCTGCGCCCAAAGCTATCGCGTCAGCTATATTAGGAGTACCCGCCTCAAATTTCATTGGGATCGGCGCCCAAGTTGCAGTTTCATAAGTAACTTCTAAAACCATTTCACCACCTGTATATAAAGGATCAAGATGATCTAATATATCTTTTTTAACAAACAAAACCCCTATCCCCGTAGGTCCCATCATTTTATGTCCTGAAAAAACCAGGAAATCACAATCTAACTCTTGAACATCTATCGGCATGTGAGGAGCACTTTGAGCTCCATCAAGTAGGAATTTAGCTCCGACTTGGTGGGCTATTTGTATCATTTCTTTTACAGGGTTTATTGTTCCTATAGCATTAGATACATGTACTACAGATACGAGTTTAGTTTTAGGAGTAATTAATTCTCTATAAGCTAATAAATCTAAACACCCGTTTTTATCGATAGGAATGATTTTGAGGAATGCTCCTTTTTCTTTGGCTAATTCTTGCCAAGGTATCAAATTACTATGATGTTCCATAGCTGTCACTAGGATTTCATCTCCAGATTTGATATTAGCTCTTCCCCACATGTATGCAACTAAATTAAGGCTTTCTGAAGAATTTCTTGTCCAAATAATTGATTCAGGATTTTTTGAATTAATGAAATTAGCTATTTTTTCACGGGCTAATTCAAATTGTTCAGTGGCCTCCATACTTAAGAGATGAACACCTCTATGAACATTCGAATTATAATTCGAATAATAATCTACTAACGAGTCAATCACTTGTATAGGTTTTTGGGTAGTTGCCGCGTTATCCATGTATACAAGGGGTTTTCCGTGAATTTCCCGGGCAAGAATAGGGAAATCTTTTCTTATATTTTCTACATTTAACATGTTACAAATCCTAATTTACAATCTGCCAACCAAATATATTTTTTATTTAATTTCTCCTCAATAATGTACTAAACTTTTTTTGTTCACGTTTATTTATGTGATATTCACATTTGATCGAAAAAAGTCCTCAAGATACATTCACAAAGCACTGATAAAATAATCAATTCCTATATGTATATAAATCCCTAGCATATAAAAATATACTTATCCTGATACTATTACTCAGTTGTAACTCCATTTGGATTGCCACTCAATGCAGAATTAAATGTATGCCATGCTAAACTTGCGCATTTAATTCTTGCGGGATACTTTGAAACTCCTCCCAGTACTTCGGCATCCCCTAATGCCTCTACATGAGTCTCATCTATATCTTTCCCAGTAATCATTAATCTAAAGGCAGCGAAAATATTTTGCGCATCAACAATCTTTTTACCTTTTAATTCAACAGTCATTATTGAAGCTGACGATTTGGATATCGCACATCCAACACCATCAAAAGCAATATCAAGTATTTTATCGCCAGCTAACACCATGGATATTTTAATCTGATCTCCACACAAAGGATTGAATCCTTCTGATTCAACAGTTGGGGTATCAATAGCGCCATAATTACGAGGACTTCTATTGTGGTCCATTATAATTTCTTGGTATAAATCGTCAGCTCCAAACATAATTAAAACTCAAACTTATAATCAGGAAGTGCACTTAAAAAATAAGATTCGAATTTATTTCTTAATTCTATTATTGCTATAGAGTTAATTATTTCCGCAGCAAACCCATATAAAAGTAATTTGCTTGCATCTTCTATATTAATACCTCTACTCAACATATAAAAAATGGTTTCTGCGTCAACGTTTCCGGCTGTCGCACCATGGGCACATTTAACATCATCTGCATATATATACAGAGCAGGTTTACTGTCAATTTCTGCTTCAGATGAAAGCAATAAATTTTTATCAGATTGAATCGAATTTGTTTTTTGAGCTTCACGCCTAACCACAACAGTGCCCCCAAATACTGCTCGGGATTTACCATCTAATATACCTTTATAAAGTAAATTACTTTTCCCGTTAGGGGCCACATGATCTATATTAATGAAATTATCCATATGCTGTGAACCAGTGGTTAAGTAAAGTCCTTGTAAATCACAATATGCCTCTTCCCCATCTATTAAAACATTCAGGTCGTATCTTCCAATAGCTGCCCCTTTAAAAAAAGACCTCGACATAAATTGAGATTTCTTACCTAATTTAACTCGTCCGTATCCGACATCATATGTGGTACTAGATTCATCTAACAATCTATAGTGGTTAACAATAGCGCCTTCATTAAGAATAATCTCTGAAACTGAATTAGTGAGAGATATATTTTGCGATCCCCCTAGATAAGTTTCCATAATTGAAGTACTACTATTTGAGCCAGCATTAACAAAAACTCTAGGATGTGAAACAGCATTCAATCCACCTGAATTAAAAAATACTACATTTATCAATTTGTCGTACATAGTATTTTCAGGAATAGTTATGGTTATCCCATCTGATACAAATGCCGTATTTAAAGCAGCAAATCCTTCATCTGACAAATCAATTAAGGACCCTAGTTGATCTTCAATATTTTGAGCAATATCAAGATTATTTGACAATGCGCTTATTGGCACTATAGATATAGGTTCCTTATCTATTTCATCACTTAAATACGAGTTAAATTGGCCATTAATAAATATTAAATTAATCCACTTTTCATCCCAAAAAATCTTCTCTTTGATTTCCTTTAAATTAAAAGTCTCATTCTCAGATAGTCGGAAGTCTATTCCTGCAATAGGCGAAACATTAGTATATTTCCATTTCTCATTTCCTTTCCTAGCAGTTGGAAATCCTACATTAAGAAAGTCCTGCATTCCAGTATTCCGAATTTCCTGCAACCAGTGAGGGACTATCGGTAATTTTTTGAAATCTACCTGATATGTATTAGATATGTTTTTGGTCAGTACCACGCTATCAATCCTTTATAATCTTAAAACTATTTAACCCATTCATAGCCTTTTTCTTCAAGTTCTAAAGCTAATGTACTATCTCCTGATTTAACAATCTCACCGTCAACAAGAACGTGGACATAATCAGGGTTTATGTAATTAAGAATCCTCTGGTAATGAGTAACTATAAGAATCGCATTATCCGAGTTCTTAAATTCATTTACACCTTCAGATACTATTCGCAATGCATCAATATCGAGGCCTGAGTCCGTCTCATCTAAAAGAGCTAATTTGGGATTCAATAAAGACAACTGCAATATTTCATTTCTTTTCTTTTCTCCACCTGAGAACCCTTCATTAACCGATCTTTTTATAAGATCAGGAGCCATTTCTACTAATTTTCTTTTTTCTTCAAATATTTTGTCGAATTCACGAACTTTCAACTCATCTTGTCCATTTTCTTTTCTAATTGCATCCACAGAAGTTTTTAGGAATTGCCAAGTTCTAACTCCTGGTAATTCAACAGGATACTGGAAAGCTAAAAAAATCCCTTTCCTTGCCCTTACATCAGGCTCATATTCCAAGATATTCTCACCTTGATAAATAATCTCCCCTTCCTCAACAATATATCCCGGTTTACCAGCAATCACGTTTGACAATGTACTTTTCCCAGAACCATTGGGGCCCATAATCGCATGAATTTCGCCTTTGTTGACCTTAAGGTTTAATCCATTCAAAATCCTAGTATCAGCAATAGATACTACTAAATTGTTTACTTCTAACATAGCATTTGATGTCATTTATCCAACCGTCCCTTCTAAACTAACTCTTAATAATTGAGATGCTTCCATAGCAAATTCAAATGGTAATTCTTTAAAGATCCCTCTACAGAATCCATTAATAACCATGTAGTTTGCTTCTTCTAAATCTATCCCTCTTTGCTGAAGATAAAAAAGTTGATCATCATTAACCTTAGAAGTGGTTGCTTCATGACCCATCTGAGCTGTGGGGTTCTTAACTTCAATATAGGGCACGGTATGCGCTCCACATTCATCTCCTATTAGTAAGGAATCACATTGAGTGAAATTACGAGCATTATCTGCATTAGGCATAATAGAAACTTGCCCTCTATAAGTATTTTGTGCTTTACCAGCCGATATCCCCTTCGCAATGATAGTACTTTTAGTGTTTTTTCCTATATGAATCATTTTAGTTCCTGTATCAGCTTGTTGATAGTTGTTAACTAATGCAACAGAATAAAATTCCCCGACTGAATTATCGCCTTGCAATATTACACTGGGGTATTTCCAAGTAATGGCAGAACCCGTTTCAACTTGTGTCCATGATATTTTTGAATTTTCCCCTCTAGCTGCTCCTCTTTTAGTCACAAAATTGTAAACTCCCCCATTCCCGTCTTTATCTCCTGGATACCAATTTTGAAGAGTAGAATATTTGATTTCTGCATCTTTAAGGGCAACAAGTTCTACAACAGCAGCATGCAGCTGATGCGTTTTTCTCATTGGAGCGGTACAGCCTTCTAAGTAACTGACATAACTTCCTTCATCAGCAATAATTAAAGTTCTTTCAAATTGTCCTGTATCAACTTCATTTATCCGAAAATAAGTCATTAATTCTATCGGACACCTGACTCCAGGAGGGACATAAACAAAAGAGCCGTCACTAAATACAGCCGAATTCAAAGTCGCATAAAAATTATCACTATACGGAACTACAGAGCCCAAATATTTCTTAATTAAATCAGGATGCTTTTGTACAGCCTCACTAATAGGACAAAAAATAACACCCGCCTCTTCCAATTTATCTTTATAAGTAGTTGCTACAGAAACACTGTCCAGAACAGCATCTATAGCAACGCCTGTAAGTTTTTTTTGTTCTGCTAATGGGATACCTAATTTATTAAAAGATTCAATCAATTCAGGGTCAACATCGTCCAAGCTTTCTGGAGCATCATTTTTTGACTTAGGTGCTGCATAATAAATAATATCTTGGTAATTGATATCTTCAAAAGAAATTTCAGCCCATTTAGGAGCCGCCTCTTCTCCTTGTTGCAACCAAAGATTAAAGGCTCTCAATCGCCATTCAAGCATCCAATCGGGTTCGTTTTTCTTTGCTGATATAAATCGGACTGTATCTTCATTCAATCCTCTGGGAGCCACATCAGATTCAATATTAAAATCAAATCCCCATTTATATTTTTTATCCTCGATTTTCGTTTTTCGAGAAATAACATTATCTTGAGATGTCAAAGTACAATCCCCTTAATTTAAAACAATTGAATTTACACTATTTATCTATAATTCCAGGTACCTAGAATTATAGATTATAACGTCAGTAATTTACAATGCTGAATTTGGTATCGAAAAATACATATGCCGCCTACAAAACAGAATTATTCAGAAATAACAGTTTGGGATCAATCTATTATTGCCCGATTATTTGTATGACAAGTGCCCTATGGTTAATTTGCATTGCTTTTTTTGAATCGAGTTCAACCAAAAAAATTCGTTGCCACTCCCCTAATGCCATTTCGCTATTAATTAATGGGATAGATTCACTAGATCCTAAAAGTAAATGTTGACAATGTGAATGCCCATTTGGGCATTCATCTTCATGCATATGAACAGTACGGACATCAAAGTCATTATGTTTATAATTGCCACGCTCTGACGCAAATTTATCAAGTAGTATTTTAAAGTCTTCCAATAATAAAGGTTCATTTTCCTGTATGGTGATTGAAGAAGTCGTATGCTTAGAGAATACAACAACAATTCCGTTTGAAATTTGTGACTCTTTCACACAATTATTGACATCCTCTGTAATATCGATAAATCCAGGGGCTTCTGCAGTCGAAATTTGTATGTCAAATGCACATGTCTTCATAATTCCCGCTGAAATTTTCATCTTGATTTAGAAACCTCTATTATCGCAGTAAATACAGAACTTGAGATTATAATTGTATCAGCACCAGTGAAAAATGAATCCCCCCCAATGCAAAATCATATAAGTTTACGAATATGTTGAAAATTAAATTATCTATTATTATACGTAACAAAATTCTCGATTAGCCGATGCATTTTTTTGAATATCAGATATTTCCTATAATACAGAATCATATAAGGAATCATTTTATATGGAGAAAACAATAATTCAAAAAAGGAGTAACTCTTATCCCAAACGATCATTTTATCAAGCATATTGAATTTTGACTTTTTTAGTAGCACTCCCGTACAAACAACGTATATTACATTTGATTTTCCACATATATCTGCTACATAAGCTCCATATCTATCAAATAACGAAATGTCCGACTCATCATAGAGCCAATCCCTAAGTTTCCAGGTAGCAAGTTTCGATTTTGTAGATCCCAAACATAATCCTTCTTTTGGCACATTCTGGTAGCCTACAATATTTTTTATAGACACCCCGCATTCAAAGTAAGATATGTTATCGGGATGCCAGAAAACCATAGTATCAGGAAGGACAGAAAACCTATCTATTTGCACGATACTTGAAGTTGCTACATTTAAGTCTAGGCTAAAAGAATATCCCGCAAAAAGCACCAAATCTACAGAATGTTTTTTCAACATATCAAACAGGTAATCTCCCCAGTCAGTTGAGTCTTTTATAACAAAAACTATCAACCCATCGATATTTCCTGAATCATATATGTCACAGTGCTTGTTAAAAGTATGATTTTTAAAATCATACTTTCTAAAAAAAAACTTACTGAAAAAACTGTCCGGCACAATAATCAACTTAGCCATAAATATGAATACCCTGTAACACTAATGACTTTTAATATATACTATCCGATTTTAAAATTCTCTGAGGGCTAGAAATTCAGCAAGTTCTATAAAGTCTTCCATTGATTCATCAGTTAAATTAGCAGAATAGATGTGATCTATTGACTTATCGCAATACTCTCTTGCAAGAGTTTCTGAATAATCCAAGCTTTTCGTGTCATCCATAATACTTAAAACGGTAATTATATCGTTATCTAGAAGTTCTTCTTTTTGAAAAATATTAATTAAAATTCTCTTAGATTTATATGAAGCTGAATTGATAGAATGCAAAATTGGAATAGATTTCTTTTTTCTTTTTATATCAGATCCTACCGGTTTGCCCGTAGAATCTTCTGTACCCCAAATACCTAAAATATCATCTTTAATTTGAAATCCAAATCCTAAGGCTGTACCAGCATTTTTAAAAATCCGAATAAGATTAGGGTCTTTAGTCCCTATTAAAGCCCCAAGATTTAATGAACATCGTATTAAGGCTCCCGTTTTCTTTGAAATCATATCCAAATATTGGTCTATACCAACATTTATTTCTTTTTCAAATGTTATATCTAAATATTGCCCTTCTATCATTTGTAGGCACGCTTCCGTGAGCAATTTAGTACATTCACGATGAAGTTCAAAGTTGTTATTTTCATCTCTTACAGTATATTTGCCGAAGTCTTCAATCGATTTGTCAGCTATAACTTTTAAAACATCTCCAGCCACCAAGGCTTTCTCTGGACCCCAAACAGCCCACAAGGTTGGTCTATGGTGTCTAAATTCATCGAAATCTTGAATTTCATCATGTATAAGAGAAAAATTATGTATTAATTCTAATGATATAGCCGCATAAATAGCTTTATAGTAAGAACCCCCTAAAGCTTCCGCAGCAAACAAACAAAGAGCAGGCCTTAAGCCCTTACCAGTCTCCCCTGAAATTTCTTTCCCTTGTTGGTCTTCCCATCCGAAGCAATACTTTAGCATTCCATAAATATCCAGGTTTGCAGATGAATAAGAATCAATAGTTTTTCTCATTTCCATCTGCAAAGGTTCATTGTATTTAGTCAATATTCTTGGGGTTTTCAATCAAATAACCTATGTAAACTACGGTAACTGTATATAATGAACTCACTTAACATATGCAAAGTTTAAAGATCATAAAAGCATAAACTAGATCAATAATACCCCTTATTGTGATTTTTTCACTTGTTAGACACCCTATCATATGCTATATTTTCGTTGTGAATTTGACTACTAATGCATTCGTGAAAGATTTATTCTTCATTGGCGGAAAACATGATCCTTGGTATAGAGCTAGCGGCTTTGGATAAATATTTTGCACAATATGGTGTGATTGCAGTATTTGCCTCTCTCGCTGTTGCTATCCCTGCTGGTATGTTTCTTATTTCTTGGGCTTTATCTTTAGTTAAAATAAGGCCTGACAACCCATCAGATGTAAAAAGCAGCATATACGAATGTGGTTTTGAAACCATAGATACTAGATGGAATACTTTTAATTTTAGATACTACAGTATTGCTTTATTATTCGTAATATTTGATGTAGAAGTGGTTTTCTTATTTCCTTGGGCTGCAAGTTTTGGAACCCTGTCTGCAGAATTTGGTTTGTTTGTATTAGGCGAAATGGGAGTTTTTATGGGCATCTTAATACTAGGATGGGTATACGCTTGGAAAAAGGGGTCCTTAGAATGGAATTAATCAATAACAACAACAACGCTTCTGCTCCAATCCCTTTACATGACACTACATGGGAACTCGACTATAAAGAAGGGGATTATATTAATCACCTGAAGAGCTCGCACACAGAAGCCCTTGCCGAACCAACTATAGAAGTCCCAAGTGATCTAGAAAGAAATATTGCTGTAACATCTATTGATGCTCTTGTAGGTTGGAGTCGCAAATCATCTGTATGGCCATTATCTTTTGGTTTAGCATGTTGTGCTTTTGAAATGATGGCTAGTGCCATGTCTCGATTTGATTTGTCTCGATTTGGAATGGAAGTATTCAGGCCATCTCCACGGCAAGCTGATTTGATAATTATCGCAGGAACTGTTACTTGGAAAATGGCACCTGCTATTGAACGTGTTTATGAACAAATGGCTGACCCGAAATGGGTGATATCGATGGGAGTGTGTGCAACAAGTGGTGGGCCATACTACGGCTCATACAGCGTAGTTCCTGGAGTAAACCATATAATACCAGTAGATGTATATGTGCCCGGCTGCCCTCCTCGTCCAGATGCTCTTTTATATGGGATAATGCAGTTACATGAGAAAATTAAAAGTTATTCAATAAAAGACCGGAAATAAGCCTTTGACAAAAACCCTCGCCGGATCAAAAGTTGCAGAAATTATTGCGGAAGTTTTACCTGATGCAATTGTAAAGTATGATGCCAATAACGTTTGGGTAAATCCATCTTATTTAGATGAGGCATGCAAAATCTTAAAGCATCATGCAAATCTCGATTTTTCTTATCTGAATTCTATAACAGCAGTAGATTATATAGAAAAATTCGAACTACTTTATCATCTGACTTCTCTAAGAACTAACTCCAAAACTACAATAAGAGTGACTTGCCCCAATGGACGTAAATCTCCTTCCGTACCATCTGTAATTTCAATATGGCAAAGTGCAGATTTACAGGAGCGTGAAATATGGGATTTAATGGGCATTAAATTCACTGGTCATCCAAATCTCAAGAGAATCCTTTTATGGGAAGGGTTTGATGGACATCCTCTACGAAAAGATTACTTAGGTTAAAAAATGGCTGGAATTAGAACAGAACCTGTAACTATTAATCTGGGACCTCAACATCCTAGTACTCATGGTGTATTCAGATTGAGAGTTACTTTTGATGGAGAAGAAATTGTTGACGCAGAACCAATATTTGGTTATCTCCATAGAGGAACTGAGAAATTAGCAGAAAGTAGAAGTTATGTACAAATAGTAACTTTAACTGATCGAATGGACTATGTTGCTAGTATGTCTAACAATTTAGCTTATGTCAGTGCTGTAGAAAAATTAGCCGACATAAAAGTGCCTGAACGAGCCCAATATATTAGAGTTATAAGTGCTGAATTACAACGCATCGCGAGTCATTTGATGGCAACTGGATTTCTTCTAAACGATCTTGGCGCACTTGCAACTCCACTAACTTATTGTTTCCGAGAGAGAGAGAGAATTTTAGATCTATTCGAAATGCTTTGTGGAGCAAGAATAACTTTAAGTTACATGAGACCTGGTGGAGTCTTACAAGATGCCCCTGAAGAATTTTGGAGTGCCTTAGACACACTAATAGCAGATTTTCCACATTATTTAGATGAATTAGAAGGGTTAATAACTTCAAATGAAATTGTTTTATCAAGAACAATAGGAGTTGGAATATTATCAGATACAAAAGCTATTGATTGCGGAATATCTGGACCTAATTTACGAGCATCATCGGTAAAATGGGACCTGCGGAAAGCCGCTCCATATGAAATATACGATAGACTCGAATTTGATATCCCGATAGGTGCTAATGGCGATACATTTGACAGATATCAAGTTAGAGCACTAGAAATGCGCGAAAGCATTAAAATAATCTCCCAATGTATCAAACAAATCGAAAAAGGTCCCATTAGGACAGAAACCCCATATTTTATACGACCTCCCAAAGGAGAGATTTATAGCGCTGTTGAAGGGCCTAAAGGAGAGCTTGGCTTCTATATGGTCAGCGATGGAAGTATAGCTCCTTATAGATGTAAAGTTAGAGCTCCTTCATATATTAATCTCACTCCACTAACAGATATGCTGAAAGGCTGGAAAATGGGCGATATGATCATAATACTTGGATCTATTGATTTCGTTTTGGGTGAGGTGGATCGATGATAAATCCAATAATGTTTATTGGATTTTACCAATTAGCTGAATTGTATCAGTCAATGTTAAGTTCAATAGGGTTAAATACATCTGTATCATGGCTGTATTATGGTTTAGCTGCCGCATCTATATCTTTTATAGTTATAAACACCATGGTCTTATCCACCGCGTTCTATGTTTGGTTTGAGCGGCGCACGATAGCGAGGTTCCAAGTTCGAAGAGGCCCTAATAGGCATGGTCCATTTGGGCTTTTCCAATCATTCGCTGACGTGATCAAAGCAATAATGAAAGAAAATACAATGCCCACTGAAGCAGATGGTCCTGTATTTACAGTTGCTCCTATCGTACTAATTGCACCCACGCTCTTAATAATGTCGGTTATTCCATTTGGGGAAAAATCTTTTCTCGGCAGTTTGAATATAGGAATATTATTCATAGTAGGAGTAACTTCAATTAATTCAATTGCCATATTTATGGCTGGATGGGGATCGCGAAATAAATATGCCATATTAGGAGCTATGCGTGGGGCCGCAATGTTGATTAGCTACGAGATCCCAATGGCTATAGGTATCACAAGTGTTCTTTTGATTTCTGGATCTCTCGCAATGACTGCAATTGAAGAAAGTCAAAAAATATGGTTCATAGTAGTAATGCCATTGGGTTTCTTTGTGTTTATTGTTGCAGCTATAGCTGAAATGAGCCGTACTCCATTTGACCAAATAGAAGCAGAATCTGAATTAGGTTCCGGATATAATACAGAATATAGTGGCATTAAGTTTGCAGTGCTGTTTTTAGCTGAATTTATGGCTCCACTCATAACTTCATCAATAGTTACAACTTTATTTCTAGGCGGAACACAAGGGTTCGACTTTTTGCCCGGACAAATATGGTTTATATTAAAAACTTTCACTGTTGTATTCATACTATTATGGCTTCGAGCAACATGGCCAAGATTAAGGATTGACCAGATCATGTCATTTGCATGGAAAATATTATTCGGATTAGGAATATTCAATATATTTTTAATCGCTGTCGAATACACGATATTAACAGAAAGCGGTAAATCTGAGTTAAGTAAACCTGATATGCTAATCATGGGAGCTATAAATTGGATAGTCACTATAATTATTTTATTTGTCTTAATGAATTTGTTTGGAAATAAAAAATTAAACAGGCCAACGCCAATACCTTCTCCCTTGGCAAATATGAACCCGGAGGTTGATTAACATGTATGGTTTAGGGATAGTAAAAGGGTTAGGGGTAACAATGAAAAACCTCGTTTTGCCGTCTAGGCAATTTAATATTTATCAATATCCTGATAAAAAAGCTAGCCCAATAGATTTAGCGAAATCAGCTAATAGAAATCCAATAATGTTCATTGTTTCTAATCCAATTAAAGCCATCCGTTCTTTAATTGGATTAGAAACAATGAAAGAACGGATACCTCAAAACCCTAGGTTCCGTGGTCAAGAGTTCGCCTGGTTTGAACAACGCTGTACAGGTTGTGCAAGTTGTGCGAAATATTGTCCTCTTGGAATTATTAAAATAGTTACAGATACTAGTGGGGTAAATCAACAAGAAGGTCAAAGTTATGACATAGAAGTCTTTGATATAGATATGGGAAGATGTATGTATTGCGGGCTTTGCGTTGAGGCATGCCCATACGATGCACTGCACATGGGAAGTGGATTTGAAGAAGGGCAATACAAACGTGAAGATTTAATCATAGACGTAAATAGACTAAAAAAAGCAGAAAAAAAACCCAGTACATGGTTTAGGCCTCAATTAACGAATCAAAATTATGATCCTATGAGTGGCGATTCTGCAACTTCGCAACAAGTAGGGAGACATCAAAAACCTTCTAAAGAAGATCAAAAAGGACAGTGGGTTAACAGATGACTCTAGGAAGCGGTATCGAAAGCTCATTTCTAACAGAATTAGTATTCTGGAGCCTGTCTATATTAATAGTTTCGAGTGCGATTGCAGTTGTACAAATTAAGGATCTTTTTCGTGCGGCTTTATTCCTAATAGTGACATTCTTAGGGGTAGCGGGAATGTTCATATTGCTAAGAGCCGAATTTATTGCAGGGGTTCAACTAATGGTATACGTAGGAGCGATATCGGTTCTTATTATTTTTGCTATCTTATTAACAAGAGATTTGGAAGATGGAAGCCCAGCTCATTCTTTTAGAATACCTGTTGCCTTAGTGGCAATAACATTTGTACTAATCGCAATATATTCTATTGTGAATACTGATTGGAGTGAGATATCTGCTATATCTGGTGATCTAGAACCGGAGGTTATCAAAGTTTTTTCTAACGCAATTCCTAGCCTGTCAAAAATGTTGTTAAGTGATTTCGTGCTAGCATTTGAAGTTGTCTCAGTGCTCTTATTATCAGTTGTGATTGCGTCATTGTCGATAGTGAGAGAAAGATAATGGGACTTGAAAAATTCTTAATCCTAGGCGCTATACTGTTTGGAATAGGTTTGTATGGAGCTTTATCAAAAAAACATGCCATAGCTATATTAATGTCCTTAGAAATAATGTTCAATGGCATAAATATATCGGCTGTAGCATTCTCTAGATATACTCTTCCTTATTCCTTATCCAATGAACCTGTCGTTGAAGATGCAGCTAGATTTATACTTACAGGACATGTGTTTTCTGTTTTCATAATCACTGTGGCAGCAGCAGAAGTTGCTTTAGGATTAGCAATTATTATTGCCGTATACAGATCGTTACAAACAATTTTAATAACTGAAACCGCGGAACTAAAAAAATAGATGTGGATTAAATATAAAACAACATCAAACCTAATGACTGCTGAAATGTGGAAAGATGCATTTGAAGCAGAGGGATTAACAACCAAAATATTACCTGATGGAGATATTACTTCATGGGGAGAGCGTACCTCTTTTATCGTATATGTGCCAAAAGGCAGAGAGCATGTTGCTGATGAAATTTTGAGGAAATTATAAGATGTTAAATGAACAAATAATCTGGGCCATTTTCTTTTTGCCCTTAGCTTCTTTTATGATAATTGCACTTATTGTAAGGCCATTTTTTAACAATCATTCATTTATATCTGGGCCAATCGCAATAATAAGCATTGGTTTATCATTCATAATTTCTATATTTACATTCATAAATGTAATGTTCAACAAAACCGATGATTTAATCATATCAAGCCCCTACAGCTGGTTAGAAATTGGAAACTTCAAATTTACCGTAGGAATATTGATGGATCCTCTAACTGCAATAATGCTTGTGACAGTAACAGGGGTCAGTTTGATGGTTCAAATATATTCGACTGGATACATGCAGAATCCTGTCAAACATTCTAAAGACAATACAAGCAGTGACCCAATTGAATTAGGGCGTCCTGTATATGCAAGATATTTTGCATATATGTCATTGTTTACTGCTTCGATGCTTGGGCTTGTTATGGCCGCTAACATAATACAACTTTTTGTCTTTTGGGAGCTCGTTGGGCTTTGCTCATATTTATTAATTGGATTTTGGTTTCACAAACCATCTGCTGCAAAAGCCGCTAAGAAAGCTTTCTTAATAACTAGAGTAGGTGATGTTGGATTTTTAATAGGAATATTGTATTTGTTTTACAAAACGTCTAGCGAGTTAGATGTAAACTACCTGGAAATATCCACTATCAACACTTTGTTGCCACAATTCGCAGCTGGCACAACAATCGTCACAGTCGTAACAATATGTCTTTTTATAGGAGCCATGGGTAAATCCGGGCAATTTCCTTTACACACATGGCTCCCGGATGCTATGGAAGGTCCTACCCCTGTAAGTGCTTTGATTCATGCCGCAACAATGGTTACAGCAGGAGTATTTTTAGTTGCTAGGTTCTTTCCAATATTTGAAAGTTCAGAGACTACAATGATAATAGTTGCAATCATTGGTGGTGGGACAGCAATATTTGCTGCATCCATGGGATTAGTGGCAAATGACATAAAAAGAGTGTTGGCTTACTCAACCGTAAGTCAATTAGGATATATGATGTTAGCTTTAGGGGTCGGGGCATATGGCCCCGCAATATTTCATTTATTCACTCATGCGTTTTTCAAAGCTTTATTATTCTTAGGTTCAGGTAGTGTCAATCATGCAACAGGAACCTTTGACATGCGATTTATGGGTGGATTGAAAAATAAAATGCCAGTGACATATGTCACTTTCTTCATTGCTAGCTTGAGTTTATCCGGTATTTTTCCGCTGTCCGGATTTTGGAGCAAAGATGAAATATTGCTCAACGCACTTAAAAGTGATAATCCTGTATCAATGTTTGTATTCATACTTGCAATGATTGCTGTATTTATGACTGCTTTCTACATGTTTCGAGCCTTATTTATGACTTTTGAAGGAAGCTTTAGGGGTGGTTCAGACAGTGATCCTGAGGCTCATCCACATGGGCCTGTCCATTTAGTAGAATCCCCTTGGAGCATGCTAACTCCTATGGTAATACTTGCTGTTCCTGCGATCATAATAGGCTTTATTGCTAATGCTCCTTTCTCAATTCATATATTAGGAATTGAAGCCCATTGGTTATCTCATGCATTAGAACATGGGGGAATCCATCCAACCGTAGAAGGCGCAAGCAAATTCAACATACCCCTTGCAATATTTTCATCCTTAATCGCCATTTCAGGAATAGCTTTAGCATTTTGTTTATACAAGCCAAATCCATACTTGTCTTTCAAATATCTAGATAAACTTCATGTAATTCATCGTGTATTAATTAATAAATATTATATTGACGAACTATATGAAGGAATATTGGTAAAAAAAATATACTATGGTCATATTGCGGGAATTTTAAATTGGTTCGACAAATACATTATCGATACGTTTGTAATGATATTCGGATGGATCAGCATAAATATCGGTACATTGCTCAGGCAGTTTCATAATGGTCAAACTCAAACATATGCCACAGTGACATCATTAGGAATAATCGTAATATTAATAATGTTTATATTTGGTAATTAGAGGATAAGATGGAAGAATTTACAGGAATTTTAACAATAGCAATTTTTTTGCCTATAGTTGCAGCAATTATTATTCTTATATTTTTACAAGGTAAAAATGCACGAAATTTCGCATTAGCGATATCTATTTTAGAGTTGATAATAACAAGTTATGTATTTTTAGAATATCGTAGCAATCCCGATGGTTATCAATTCATCGATAGGCTAAATTGGATACCAATAGAATCATTTAAAACAGAATATTTTCTTGGCATAGACGGACTAAGTGCACCTCTTTTATTTTTAACTGGCCTTTTAGGGGTAGTTGCTATTTTTGCGTCATGGACAATTACAAATAGAGTTAAAGAACATTTCATTTGGTTATTAATCCTTCAAGGATCTGTTATAGGCGTATTTACTTCATTAGATTTTTTCTTATTCTTCTTATTTTGGGAATTAGAGCTAATCCCAATGTTCTTTTTGATTTCCATTTGGGGAACCGGTAGAAAAGAATACTCTGCTATGAAATTCCTGATTTTTACAATATTAGGTAGTGCATTCATGCTTATTGGCTTATTGGCCATCTACGTTTCAACAGGAACATTTGATATGACAGCATTGCCCGAAAAAATATCCACAGCAATATCGATAGGAGATCTGATTATTCCTGCTTCATGGTTATTTTTATTGACTATCATAGGCTTTGCAATTAAATTGCCTGTATTTCCATTCCATACTTGGTTGCCCGATGCTCATACGGATGCACCTACTGCTGCAAGCGTGATGCTTGCCGGAGTTTTGTTAAAGATGGGTGGTTACGGAATGTTTAGAATCTCGGCAACAATGTTTCCTGAACAATTGCATAATTTTTCACTTTGGATAGCAATATTTGGACTTATAAACATAATATATGGAGCAGTCGTTACAATAAGGCAAACGGACCTAAAGCGACTTATAGCATACAGTAGCATCAGCCATATGGGATTTATATTGCTAGGCCTTGCTGCGGTGTCCGGTGATTCTCTTAGATTAGGCTTCTCAGGGGCCGCATTACAAATGTTCACTCACGGGACTATCACCGGATTGATGTTTTTAACAGTAGGCTTTATTTATGAACGTACTCATACACGCTATATCCCAGACCTTGGAGGGTTAGCAAACGTAATGCCTATATTAGCATCTTCTATTTTGATCGCCGGGTTAGCGTCATTGGGACTGCCTGGGACTAGTGGATTTGTCGCAGAAATTATTATATTTATGGGAAGTTTCGCAGCCTTTCCTATTTTAACTGCTATTGCTACTGTTGCTGTAGTATTAACAGCTGGATATATCTTATGGATGATACAAAGATCTATGTTTGGAAAAAGACCGGAGAAATTTGATTCTCTATCCGATGCTAAAGCACATGAAATAATCCCCATAACAATGTTGATTATTTCAATTATATTTGTAGGGGTTTATCCTTCATTCATTTCGGATATATTTACATTGGGTATAGAGCCTATAGCAAGTGCAGTGGGGGTTATCAATTAAAATGCCTCTCCATGATATTTATTTATTATCTCCTGAAATATCTATAGCCTGTTTAGCTGCAGTAGTTATCGTACTAGATCTATTCACCAAAAATAAAAAAATCATTCCTGTTGTTGCCACAATAGGAGTCATCGGATCTGTTTTGTTAACCATACTGATCCATCAAGATACTTCTATCATTAATAATGGGAATGCGTTTTCCAATACATTTAATGTCGATACCTTCGGAATATTTTTTAAATACATAATTTTAGGTACTGTATTGGTAGTCATCTTATATTCTTACGAATATGCTGAGAAATTCAACAATCATCAAGGTGAATATTATTCATTACTATTATTTTCTGCTAGTGGAATGATGCTATTGGCTTCAGCTACAGAATTAATCACTTTGTACATTGCGTTAGAACTCACGTCATTGCCGTCTGCAGGGCTTGTTGCTTTAAAAAGAAGTCGCGCTTCAGCAGAAGCAGGAATTAAATTCTTACTTTTAAGTGCTATTAGTTCTGCCATACTCCTTTACGGAATGGTTCTTATTTATGGGTTTACGGGTTCAAGTCATCTTAATGAAATAGCAGATCAGATTTCACGATCTCAAAATCTCGTGTCGAATCCAGCCATACTATTAGCGATGATATTAATAACAGCTGGATTTGGATTTAAAATATCAGCTGCTCCATTTCAGATGTGGGCTCCCGATGTTTATGAAGGCGCCCCAACCCCAATTACTGCTTTCTTATCTGTTGCAAGTAAATCAGCAGGATTTGCTTTAGCAATTCGAATATTCTACACAGTTTTCAACGGAACAGAAATATCTGTAGAGTGGGGTCAAATAATTGCTATTTTAAGTGCATTGTCTATGACATTAGGTAACTTAATTGCAATACGGCAAAACAATATTAAAAGGCTATTAGCCTATAGTACTGTCGCGCAAGCTGGATACATAATGGTTGGGTTGGCATCAATGTCAATGTTAGATGGTACTAGCAACTTAGGACCGTCAGGAATACTGTTCTATTTAGCTGGATACGCCATGACTAATCTGACTGCATTTGGAATCATTATTTTAGTGTGCAGTAAATCTGAAAACTATTCGCTTGAAAAATTTTCAGATTTAGCTAGAATTTCGCCTGTTTTGGCAATTGCTATGACTTTATCGATGGTGTCGCTAATAGGAATACCACCTACAGTTGGGTTTATTGGAAAAGTATACTTGTTTAGTGCAGCAATGGAGTCTGGATTAATTTGGTTGGCAATATTTGGGGTACTAAACAGTGTTATATCTGCATATTATTATCTTAATATCGTGAGAATCATGTTCAAGAGATCCTCAAAAAATGATTCTTATGAAAAGCGTCCATCAATCCCATTGAAAATAGGTGGCGTAGCCGTTATTCTGTCAGCAATCGCTACATTTGTATTTGGATTATATCCGGAACCTATATTAAATCTAGCTAATACAGCTATACAGTCTATAATATAAAAATCTCATATTATCTTTTAGTAAATCTTCAAAATAGATGGTACTGCCATGCCAAACAAAAAATCAATAGGGTTCATATACAACGCAAGACTTAGTCTAAGCAAAAAACTGTGCCTTGAAATTATAGACAAACTGAATTTAAGTGCAATGTCTTGGGTTAGTTCTGCTGGGGATCTAGAGTCCACTAACCTACAATTACCAAATACCCACATTGCGGTTATAGTTGGCGGAGATGGAACTATATTAAGAGCCACAAGAATTCTAAGTCGATATGGGATACCTGTAATTGGTGTCAAAATGGGCAAAGTCGGATTTATGGCTGAATTAGATCCAGAAAATGTTTTTGAAAAACTGCCTGATTTTTTAAATCATGCGAATCTAAGTAATGGCACAATTAGAACAGAATTACGTATGATGCTAGAAGCGAAAATAATTTCTCCTGATGCCCAAAATCCTCGAATGATCATCCATGCATTAAATGATGTTACGGTTGGAAGTAGTCGCGCATCTCAATTAGTAGAAATAGAAGCGTATATAAATGACACACCAATAACTAATTATCGTGCAGATGCTATTATTGCTTCAACAGCAACTGGCAGTACAGGATATTCTTTATCAGCCGGTGGTCCAATAGTTTTCCCGGAAGCTGAATTAATGATTCTACAACCTGTTGCCCCACATACTGGACTTAGAGATGGAGTGATCTTGTCCCCTTCATCAATAATCAGATTGAATCCAACACCATTTTATCAAGCATCCGTAAGTGCCGATGGCTTTATAGATACTCTTTTAGAACCTGGAGAATATGTAACTATAGG
>Ga0114999_10002548_pt1 | contig 23779 bp, 28 predicted proteins | sample ArcticOcean_MG_C_3_FD_89820 | JGI IMG/M metagenome (GOLD analysis project Ga0114999, IMG submission 89820) | Marine microbial communities from western Arctic Ocean - ArcticOcean_MG_CB8_126 | ecosystem: Environmental > Aquatic > Marine > Oceanic | place: Arctic Ocean: Canada Basin | collected...
AAAAATTTGTATATAAATCTTTTGAATGTTTGTTAATATTTATCGGTTCAAGCACTACATACTTGCCGTTTAAATATTTTTTTGAAGGTGTTTTAGCTTTTTTAAAATTTACTTTATTACCGAGCATAGAATTATATTAAACCTAGAAGCAAGATCGCTAAAAGTTTTTTCATTTTGTATAAAATTTACTTTTGTTTCATTTTTTCAATTTGATCAAAAGCAGAATTAATAGTTCTCATTTTTTTTTTACTTTCTTCAATCACTTCTTTGGGCACTCCTTTGTTCATCAATATATCAGGGTGGTGCTCTTTTGAAAGTTGAAGGTATTTTTTTCTGATAGTTGCAAAATCATCGTTAGAACTACAACCTAATACTATATAAGGATTTAACTTATCAGAACTTTTTCTTGACTCTTTAATCCCTTCAAATTGACTATCACTTAAACCAAAAATTTTTGCAATACCCCTTATCATTGTGATTTCAGAGTCGGACACATTACTGTCTGCTTCTGCAATATAAAACAATGTGTTGATGACCTCATCTAGAACCGCGGGATTATTCCTATAAATTTGTGCTATCTGTTGTGCGTAAGGTTCATAGCCAAGTGTGTCGTCTTTGGCTTTGTTAAATATTTTTCCAACCTGATCCATTTCGTGTTCAGGAATTTTTAATTTATCTTTTATGGCAATTAATTCTTCTTTTGAAACTTGACCATCTGCTTTGGCTAGCTTTGCTGTTAGAATAATTAAGGCAATGGCAAAAACTTGTTGGGGAGGAGCAAAGCTTCGTTGAAAGCCTGATCTTCGACCCGACGAGATTCTGCCTCCAACCATTGAACCTATTAATGCTCCAATAGGTCCGGCAAATGAAAAACCAACAAAGCCACCGATAAGACTACCCCATATACTCATATTTGACCTTCTGTTAAAGACTCCATGGAAAATACTGTGTTGTACACCATTAAACCCAGAACCAAGATCCCTAAAAGTCTTTTCATAACTAAATCCTACTACAATTTGCGACCAAACTTGAGTCAAGAATCTGGACTCACTGTGATCACAATCAGAGATGATTTATTTCAAATCTAGCAAAACATCACTATATTTTTTTGCATTTTAAATTCCAAATAAATGGCGGTTTTGTGTAATGAATGAGGGAAAGTTCTCCAGAGTTACGGTGAAATGTTAGTGTTTTTTTAAAATTTTTACCATTATCTTTACCTGGACTCAAAGCTATAACTACATCATCACTTATCGAAGTTATTTTATATTTAGGCAAACCAAATTCCATAGTGCTTTTATCTAGATCAATGCTAAGAGTTATACCTTCCGAAGGCCCATCTATAGTACCACAAGAAAATGAAGAAATTCTTTCAGCTGCTATTACATTATTAATGTTAAAAGATAACAAACCCAGAACCACGATTCCTAAAAGCTTTTTCATTTAATTGAATCTTACTACAATTTGCGACCAAACTTGAGTCAAGAATCTGGACTTACTGTGGTCGCAATCCAACTCAATTATTGCAGTTGTGGGTTCGAATCCCACTCTCTCTGCTATTAATTTAATCTTTCAAATTGATTAATGCTTCAGTTTATTAATCTTATCTTTTAATTTTAATTTAAGTTTCTTTAACTCTCTTAAATCTATCCAGGAATCAGAAGCTCGATCATTTAATCTTTTCTTTGTAGTTTTTTTAGTAATAGCTTCGAGTTTTTTGTGTTCTTTTTTAAGATCACTTATTTCTGTCATATATTTAATATTAATAAGTTATTATGGCCAAAGTGAGAAACACTACAAGGTTGAAGGTACACGCTTTGAAAGTGTGTATATGAGCAATCGTATCGTGGGTTCAAATCCCAATATCTCCACCATTAATTTAACCTTTTAGCCTATTTAAAAAGACGTTAAAATTGGTTTGGTCGCCCGTGTATAAAAGCAACTAGTATTGGAAGTTATTTAGCAATGAAAACTGCATTAATATTTGGTTCATCCGGTTTAATTGGCAAAGAACTTTTAAACATCATTATTCAAAACAAAAGTTATAATAATATAAAAATTTTTGTTCGTACATTGCCCGAAAATAATAATTCAAAAGTAGAAATTATAAAAACAGATTTTACTAATTTAGAGAAACACAAAGATTCAATTGTGGGGAATGATTGTTTTTTTTGCATTGGCACAACTAGAAAAGATACACCTAATAATGAAGAATATAGGAGAATTGAGTACAATATCCCAATAAATGTTGCACGAATTGCAAAGGAAAATTCAGTTGAATCTTTTATTTATATCTCTTCTGTAGGTGCTAACTCAAGGAGCTCTGGCACCTATTTAAAAAATAAAGGTGAAGTAGAAGAAGAATTAAATATTTTAAATTTTTCTAAACTTGCAGTAGTTCGTCCTTCAATTTTGTTAGGAAAAAGAAAAAGAAATAGACTAGGCGAAAGTATAGGCAAGAATATTATGCAAACATTGTCCCCCCTTTTTTTACGAAATTTAAAAAAATACAAACCCATTCAAGCTCAATTAGTTGCAAAAGCTATGATAATTATTGCTCAAAACAATTATCCAAATAAAATCTTTGAATCGGATCAATTGGAAGATATTAGTAAGTTTCAGTGAAAAAATATTTTAACTTTCATGTATATAAAATATGTACAGAATTAGAATACGACAGATTACAAAAGAAAAAAATTTTTTGTGGCACAAAAAAAGATTTAGTAGATGGATATATTCACCTTTCCAAAAGAAATCAAATTCAACCAACACTAAATAAACATTTTTTTAATAAAAAAAAATTAATTTTATTAAAAATTGAAAAATCTAAACTTAAAAAACTTCTATGGGAAAAGTCGCTAGGAGGCGTATTATTTCCACATCTTTACTCTTGTTTTTATTTAAAGGATGTAAAAGGTATTTATAAAATTTTATTAAAAGAAAATATGTCATACTCTTTTGATCAAATTGAGAAAATTAAAAAAGGTTTTAACAGACATCCAGTTAATTTGAAAAAATTATATTTTAAAATAGGTAAAAAAATTTTATCTAAAAATCTTTCAATTTTCTTTAAAAAGCATAAAGTTCATTGGAGTATACAGGCACTTAGATCAGATTTTAAATTAATTAAAAAAAAGACAAATAGGTATACTCATTTTAATATTCAAAATACTGGACACATTCCAGGAAGAAATTATCTTATTATTAAAATTTATAAGCAAGGTTCTTTTGATGGTAAAAATTATAAACCATCTATTTTTAGCAATAGTAATTTTATTCTTGCAAGATGTATTTCAGTAAAAAATAATATTAATTATTCTGAACTTAAAGTAAAAGATTTTGAACATAGTATTAGTAGCATAAAAAGTGTTATTAGTTTGCGAAAATTTATAAAAAGTCGTTATCAAAAAACATTGAAGCATTTATCTGATAAAGAAAAGTTATCACTAGGAGTGGCAATTACCGAACTAAAGATCATTAAAAAATTTTAAAATATATGTTATTGACCTAAAACTTTTTTCTTGTGTGTTGTAAATTCACTTTCGGTTAAAGCTCCAGATTTGTATGCTTCATTTAAACTTTTATAGGCTTCAGATAATTCACTTAAAGTTTGTACCCTGAATGTAAATTCAATATCCTTAAGAATTTTATCAACATTTTTACAATTTTGGCGCTGCATAAGGTTAACTAAATTCACACTTCTTTCAGTCGCAGCAACCATAGCCTGCTGAGCATTTACGTAGGTAGTAAATAACGCTGGCCAAAATAATATGTTTCGAGCGTAGTTACCAGGCGTATGACCTAACTCTCTGGTGGCTTTTTTTCTAAATTTTTGTGAGTCTTTTATAGAAAATTCTAATTGTGAACAACTTGCATTTTTATCTTCTGGGAGCACAACATTTACTACAGTTGGTTTTGCACATGATATTAATAAAATAAAGCTAATAAAAATAATTAAAACTGATGATAATTTGTTCATATTGAAATGTTATAACAAATTAATTAATGTGACTAAAGCATTGTTAGTTAATTCTTCTAATGCCAACTACTTTTAAATTTGCTGTTTTATTGATTATAGTTATGGTTTTTTTAATTGGCATAATTACAACTTTTTTTAATGGTCCATAACCATGTATAAGTTTAGTTTTTGAAATAGCCAGAGCAACATGACCTTTCCAAAATATTAAATCATTTTTTCTAATATTATTTAATTTAATTTTCCTTTTAAAATATTTTATTTGATCTTTCGAATCTCTTGGGCAAAATTTATTGTTAAAATTTAATAATAATTGAATTAATCCAGAACAATCAATACCAGAAAAATGTTTACCTCCCCATTTATATCTTACATTAAGAAATTTAGAAACATTATTAAAATTATTTTTTTGTTCAAAATTTATCTTTTTTAAATCTTTTTTTTTAATCCAAAAATTATCAAATTTATAAAATTCACCTTTTTCATTCGTTACTTCTATTTTAGAAGAAAAACTAATTTTTTTTTTAGTTTTGCTTTTATTATTTGCTTTTAAATATAGATTAGAGAATAAAACACAAACTTTATGTGTAATGTTATTATTTAATGGAAAATTTTTATTTTTAACATAACCCACATAACCATCAGAGTTATTTTTAATTTTAATCCATTTACCAAATTGTTTTAGTTTTTTAAAATTTTCTCCATACAAAAGCTGTGTAACAGTTTTTGATTTTATAGTTTTTTTTTCGTAGACGTTTAAAACTAATAAATTATTTTTCACTTTAATTGAAGTTTATGACGAATAAACCACAAGCAGACTAAAGAAGGTATTACCATCACAGCTGTAATTACAAAGAATATACCCCAATCTCCATTTAACCAATCAACCATTGCTCCTGATGAAGCAGCTAATGTAGTTCTTCCAGCAGTGCCAATTGATGCAAGCAAAGCATATTGAGTTGCTGTGTAGGTTCTATCTACTAACATCGATATAAAAGCAACAAAAGCAACTGTAGCAAAAGCGGCAGCCATATCATCAAAAATTACAGCTATAGCAAAAAGCCATTCAGATTTTCCTGACCAAGCCAACAAAGCGAATAAAAGATTTGTTAAAGCCATTAATATTCCAGAAACAAACATTGCTTTTATTACACCTGACCTAATTGCAAATAAGCCACCGAGTAAAGTAAATACTACAGTCGTAATCCATCCTAATCCTTTTGAGTAAAGAGCAATATCTGATTTTGAAAAACCCATTTCTTTATAGAAAACAATAGACATTCGACCAAGAAAAGCTTCTCCAATTTTAAAAAGAAATACAAATCCTAAAATACCTAAAGCAATTTTGAATCCATTTTTTTTAAAAAAACTTATTATAGGACCTCCAATTGCACCACTAACCCATGCGGCTGATTTTGTTGCAACATTAGGTGATCCCAGCTTTTTTTCAATCATTTGGTCAGTTCTTTTTTGAGATTCTTGTCTTTCAGTAGGCTGAGGCTCATGAACAAACATTAATCCAATATTAGACGCGATAATAACTATACCAAGAACTAAAAAAGTAATTTGCCAGTAGTTTTCGAATCCTGCTTGTTGAAAATATTCTGCTGAATTTAATGCAATAACACCACCTAATTTATATCCCGTCCACCAACCAACAACAGCCATTGCCGCACCAGCCTGCATAGATTTTCCTTCATTTTCGCCAATTTGTTCAATTCTCAGAGCATCAACAGTTATGTCCTGAGTTGCTGAAGCAATCGCAATAATTAACCCAATTGTAATTACTAAAGCTAAATTTGCTGTAGGATTTATTACACTCCAACACACCAAACTAATTAAAATAATTGCTTGCATAGTCACAATCCAACCTCGCCTGTGACCAATCTTATTAGTTAACCATGGAATACGAATTCTATCTATTATTGGCGCCCACAGATAATTAAATGCATAAACAGCAAATATTAATCCAGCCCAACCAATTGTGCTTCGGCTTAATCCATCTTCTTTCAACCAAAGGCTCAAACTACTTCCAATAAGAACCCATGGAAAACCACTTATTATTCCTAATAATAAAATTCTTGCCATTCTTTTTTCAAAGTAAACAGAAAAAGTTTCAGCTAAAGTTTGTTTTTTATATATTTCCATAATTATTTAAGTACTTTAATTTTTCCAAAAAGCAGGAAAAAATAAAATTAATACAACAAACAATTCTAACCTACCTAATAACATTCCAAAAGACAAAACTAGTTTAGAAAAACTAGGTAAATTGCTGTAATTTCCATTAGGTCCTATTATATCACCTAATCCTGGTCCCACATTTGATATAGCTGAAGCTGAACCAGACAAAGCTGTAACAAAATCTAAACCATTTATTGATAAGAGTATAGACAAAACAAAGAAGATAAAAAAATAAAGAAAAATAAAAGTTATTATTGAGTATATAAATGTATTACTAATTTTTTCTTTGTTATATTTTATTGGAAATATACCATGTGGATAAAAAAGTTTTTTAATTTGGTTTAATATAAAATATCCAAGTATTTGAAATCTAAATATTTTAATCCCACAAGTAGTAGATCCAGCACATCCACCGACAAACATTAAAAATAAAAAAAACATTAATGGAAATTTACCCCACATACCAAAATCTGATGTTACATAACCTGTTCCAGATAAAATTGACACAACATTGAATGCAGATATTCTAAAATTATCTAAAAGACTATATTGAGTATTATTAAGAATTAAATATAAAAACATTATTATTACAGAAATAATTAAAATATAAATTAATCCCTTAATCTGAGAATCTGTAAAAAAAATTGTTTTTTCACCCTTTACAAATTTTAAGTAAGCTATGAAGGGTATGCTTCCTAAAATTATAAAAGTTATTGAAACTATTTCAATTTTAGGATTTTTAAAATAACCAATTGAATCGTTATAAGTAGAAAATCCACCTGTTGCTATTGTTGTCATTGCATGAGCAATGCTATCAAATGCATTCATTCCAACTACCCAATAGGCAATACCACATGAAAAAGTCAAGGCAAGATAGATTGTTGAAAGTACTAAAGTAACTTCACCTGTTTTAGGTAAAATTTTTTCTGCAGTATCGCTGCCTTCCATTCTGAATAATTGCATTCCGCCAATATTTAATAAAGGAAGTATAGTGATGGCCATAACGATTATTCCTATACCACCAAGCCACTGTAAAATAGCTCTCCAAATTAAAATACTTTTTGGCGCACTATCTAAATTGGTAATAATCGTAGAGCCAGTTGTTGTTATTCCAGACATACTTTCGAAAAAAGAATCAACAAACGACAAATTTAAATTAGAAAGTAAAAATGGCAAACATCCAAAAATTGCAATACTAAACCATGACAAAGTAGTTAAAAGAAAAGCTTGTTGTAAATTTAGTTTTCTTTTCTCTTCTAAATTTGTAAGTATAAGAAGTATTCCTATAAATATTGTTATAGATGAGGATGATAAGAAAATGTTGTTGTTCTCCCCATATAAAAACTGAATAAAAAATGGTATAAGCATAAAGATTCCTAATATTATTAGGAGTACACCTGTTGCAAAAAAGACAGTTTTGTAGTTATTCATTTTGAAATCGGAGGGTATTTAAAAATATTTAAAATTCAACAAAATAAGACCTAATTATACCTGTATTTTACTTGTGAAATTTAATAAATCTTTAATAACGTGATTAATAAATCAATAATTCAAACTACCAGCTCTTGGCCATTTGTCGAAGCAAGAAAACTTGTAAAAGATAGACAAAAAATTTACGAGAAAAAGGGGAAAATAATATTACAAACTGGTTATGGACCCAGTGGGTTACCACATATCGGTACTTTTGCTGAAGTTGCAAGAACTACGATGATGGTAAATGCTATAAAACAAATTATTGATATTCCAACAGAAATTATAACTTTTTCAGATGATATGGATGGTCTAAGAAAAGTTCCTGACAATATTCCAAATAAAGAACTTTTAGAAAAAAATTTACATAAACCATTAACTAAAATACCAGACCCTTTTAATAAATTTAAAAGTTTTGGTGAACATAATAACGAAATGTTAAAAAATTTTTTAAATAAATTTAAATTTAATTATACTTTTAAAAGTTCAACAGAAAATTATACAAAAGGAATTTTTAATAAATCACTACTTTTAGTTTTAGAGAAATATGAAGAAATAATGAATATTATTTTACCTACTCTAGGCAAAGAAAGAAAATTAACTTACAGTCCCTTTTTACCTATTTGTCCTACAACTGGAAAGGTTTTAGAAGTTCCTATTGAAGAAATTAAAAAAAAAGAAGGAAAAATTATTTATAAAAATGGAGATCAAAAAATAGAGACAGAAGTTATTAATGGAAAATGTAAATTACAGTGGAAAGTAGATTGGGCTATGAGATGGTATACATTTGATGTTGATTATGAAATGTATGGAAAAGATCTAATTGAAAGTGCAATACTTTCAAGTAAAATTTGCAAAATCTTAGGAAAAAAAAATCCAAACGGTTTTGCTTATGAATTATTTCTTGACGAAAAAGGAGAAAAAATATCAAAGTCCAAGGGTAATGGAATAACAATTGAAGATTGGTTGAAATACGCTTCTCCAGAAAGTTTAAGTTTGTATATGTATCAAAACCCCAAAAGAGCAAAAAAATTATATGCAGACGTAGTTCCGAAAGCAGTTGATGAATACCTAATGTGTGTAGATAAATTTATCGAGCAGGATATTCAACACAAGCTACTTAATCCTGTTTGGCACATTCATAATGGAAACCCCCCAAAAGAAAAGTCCATTATGCCTTTTTCTGTTTTATTAAATTTAGTAGGTACAAGCAATGCTACAAGTAAAGATGTCCTATGGAAATTTATAATAAAAAATAAAAAAGAGATTAAACCCTCAGAACACCCAATTTTAGATAATATAGTGGGTTATGCTTTAAAATACTTTAAGGATGTTGTTCAACCAAAAAAAAAATATAGAAAACCAAATGAAAAAGAAAAAAAAGCACTACAAGATTTAGTTATTAGATTAAAAGATTGCAAAGATGAGTCAAATCCAGAAGCTATACAAACTATTGTTTATTCAGTGGGTAAAGATAATGGATATTCAGAAAATTTAAGAGAATGGTTCAAGGCAATTTATGAGATAATTTTTGGAGACCAAGACGGACCAAGAATGGGATTTTTTATAAGTTTTTTTGGAATTAAAGAAACTATTGAACTAATAAATAAATGTATTAAATAATGTTTTCCATTTTAAAATCTTTTTTATTTAATTTAGACCCTGAAGTTGCCCATGATTTAGCCATTAAATCACTTAAATTTAACCCTCTTCCAGGTAAATTGTTCGAAGTTGAAGATGAAAAAATTTTAAATATTAGATTACTAGAAAAAAATTTTCCCAACCCTATTGGTCTCGCAGCTGGTTTTGACAAAAGTGCAGAAGCATATAATTCACTATTTAAATTAGGATTTGGTTTTGTGGAGGTTGGTACAGTCACTCCTTTAAAACAGTTTGGAAATCCCAAACCAAGAATATTTAGACTAGAGGAGGATAATGCATTAATTAATAGACTTGGTTTTAATAATGATGGAATAGATATAATAAAAAATCGAATTAAAGCAGATAAAAAAAAAGGTATATTGGGAATAAATATTGGACCAAATAAAAACACTAAAAATCAAAAAATGATTTTTATTTAGGTCTAAAAAATTTTTATGAAGTAGCAGATTATATCACTCTTAATATTTCTTCGCCAAACACTGAAGGTTTAAGAGGTTTTCATGATCAAAAAAATCTAAAAGAACTTTTATCTTCTCTTAATAAAATAAAAAAAGATAAAAAAACAAATGTTCCTCTTTTATTAAAAGTTTCACCAGATATTGATGATAGTTGCATTTCTGAAATTGCTGACGAAGCAAAAAAAAATAATATATCTGCAATCATACTTACAAATACAACAAGTAGTAATCGAGATAGTTTAATAAGTTCAACAAAAAACGAAAAAGGTGGCTTATCTGGAGGACCTTTAAAAAATATTTCCACAAACATGATTAAAAAATTTTTTAAACATTTAAAAGGAGAAATCCCAATTATTGGAGTTGGTGGTGTTAATTCAGGAAAGTCAGCGTATGAAAAAATTATTGCTGGAGCATCACTGTTACAACTTTATACTGGTTTTGTTTATAAAGGACCAACTATAGTCAAAACTATAAAAAAAGATTTAATTCAAATTTTAAAATCTGAAGGAATAAAAAATATAAAAGATGCTATTGGTAAAGATGTATAATTAACCAATCTTTCCTAATAAAGGAAAATATTCTAGTATAAAAAATCCTAAGATCTGTAACTGCCCAGTTAAAATACCTACCCCAGTTAATAATAAAATAATTCCACCAATTTTTGTTATTATCATTATATATTTTCTTAAATTTTTTGAAAAAAATATAAATTTATCTATTAAAACTCCTGAGATAATAAAGGGAATTGCTAAACCTAATGAGTAAGATGAGAGTAATAATATACTTTTATTAAAACTTTCTTCTATTGCTGCTAAAGCTAAAATTGATCCAAGTATAGGACCTATACAAGGAGTCCAGCCAAGACCAAAAGCCGTTCCTACAAGAAATGAAAAAGCCAAACTACTATTATATTTATTTGTAAGAATTCTTACATCTTTATTCATAAACTTTAAATTAATAATTCCAATAAGTTGCATTGAAAAAATAATTATAATCATGCCAGCCACTATTCTTAAAACCTCAGAATTAGCGTAAAAAAAACTTCCAAGCAAAGATGCTGTGGATCCCAATGCTATAAATACAAGAGAGAAACCTAAAGTAAAAAAGATCGTTTTAAGAACTACTAAATTTTTTTTTTTTTTAATAAGTTGATCCAGAGAGGAACCCGAAATATAAGAAATATATCCAGGAATCAAAGGTAGTACACAAGGAGACAAGAAACTAATCACTCCAGCCAAAAAAGCAATAGATAGCGAGGTATTCATTTAATATATTCTCTTGATTCCATTTCCTACTGGATCTATATACTGCATAGGAAATTAATATGTCAAAAAAATGTGAATTAACAGGAAAGTCTCCTTTAAAAGGTCATAAGGTAAGCCATGCAAATAATAAGGCTAAAAGAAAATTTTTTCCTAATTTAAAAAAAGTAACTTTTAAAAGTGATATTTTAAAACGAAATGTTAAATTAAGTGTTAGCAATGCAGCCCTAAGGACTGTTGATTATAAAGGTGGATTAGATTTTTATTTAAAAAATGTTAAATCTTTTAAATTATCAACAAGAGCAAAAAAACTTAAAAATCAAATAATTGCAAAAACTTAGTTTGAATGTTTAAAATAAAAAATAAATATTTTTTTATTTTAGCACTTTTAATGGCTTTAGTAGTTGGCCTATCAAATTATCTTGTGAAGTTTCCTTTTAATTATTTTGGTCTCCAAAACTTATTAACATTTGGAGCGTTTAGTTATCCAGTGGCATTTTTGATAACAGATTTATCAAATAGAAAATATGGAAAAAACATTGCTAAAAAAATTGTATATTTGGGTTTCGCATTAGGTTTGTTTATAACATTTTATTTTTCAACAAATTATGAAGATTTAATTTCTATTAGAATTGCAATTGGATCAGGCGTAGCTTTTCTTACCGCACAGTTAATTGATGTAAACATTTTTGATAAATTAAGAAATAAAATTTGGTACGCAGCTCCATTAGTGTCATCATTAATTGGATCTACAATTGACACTTTTTTGTTTTTCTTTATTTCATTTTATGGAACAGGAATAAATTGGGTGACATTATCTTTTGGTGACTTGATTATAAAAATAATTGTAACTTTAATAATGTTAATTCCTTTTAGATTCCTGTTGTATCGTGTTCAGGGAAATTCAGCTATATAAAAATTAGTGTAAAGGTTTATTTTTTTTCTCAGAAAAAAGTTTAGTTAATTGATTAACCATCACGTCGCCTAATTCTTGCACATCAGCTATTTTAATTGCTTTCTTATAATATCTTGTAACATCATGTCCAATACCAACAGCTAAAATTTCTATATTTGAACTTTCTTCAATCCACTTGACTGTATGCTTCAAATGTTTTTCGAGGTAATCTCCAGAATTGACTGATAAAGTTGAATCATCAACTGGTGCACCATCAGAAATTACCATTAATATTTTTCTTTCTTCTTTCCTCTTTGCGATTCTCTTATAAGCCCACAAAAGTGCTTCTCCATCGATGTTTTCTTTTAGCAAACCTTCTTTTAGCATTAAACCAAGATTTTTTTTTGATTGTCTCCAAGGTTTATCAGCCGATTTATAAACAATATGTCTAAGATCATTTAGTCTACCCGGATTTGAGGGTTTGTTATTTAAATTCCATTTTTCTCTACTTTTACCACCTTTCCAATTTTTTGTTGTAAATCCCAAAATTTCAACTTTGACTGAACATCTTTCTAATGTTCTTGATAAAATATCAGCACAAATTGCTGCAACAGAAATTGGTCTACCTCGCATAGATCCAGAGTTATCAATAAGAAGAGTTACTATTGTATCTTTAAATTCTATCTCTTTTTCCATTTTGTAAGATAATGAACGAAATGGGTCGATAATTATTCTAGATAACTTTGATGCATCAAGAATACCTTCTTCTAAATCAAAATTCCAAGATCTATTTTGTTTTGCTAATAATTGTCTTTGTAATTTGTTAGCTAGCTTAGAAACTAAACTTTGTAGGTTTGTAAGTTGCTGATCTAAACTTTTTCTAAGTCTTGAAATTTCTTCATCACTATCTAATTCTTCTGCATTTTTAACTTCGTCATACATATTAGTAAAAACCTTATATTTATCTTTATGTGTTTTTTTTAAGTCATTTTTTAAAGCACGTGGGTCTCCGTTATTTTGTTTTTGGTAATTGTCATTATTTTCATCAGACTCTTCAAAATTTTCCTCTGAAATATTTAATTCAGGTTCATTATTCTCACTTTCTTGTTTTTGTGTTAAATTATTATCTTCTTTCTTTTGCTCGGGTTGTGAAGAATTTTCTTTTGTTTCTTCTTGCTTTTTTTTATCTTCTTTTGATTCCAGATCTTTAAAATCAAGATTTTCAATTAAATCATTAACTAAATTACTAAATTCATACTGATTTTCAATACAACTGTCTAATTTTTTTAATTTTTTTCTTATATTTTTTTCAAATAAATCATGCCAACGGCTCATTTTTTTTTTTGTATTTGCACTTTGTTTTATTCCAAAAAAATGACTTCTCAAATAAAGTTCAAAAGCATCAGTTATTGGAACATCTACTTCAGTTTTAATTTCCTCAATTTTTTTATTTTTAAGTTTATTTTCATAGCATTGAGTAATATTATTTTTTATTCCTTTTAATTTATCAGAACCTATTTTTTCGTACCTGATTTTTTCTGCAATAGCATATAAAGCTTTACTCATTGAACCGTTAGGTTCGTTTTCAGAGTAAATTTTTTTATTAGTATATTTTATTTTTAAAGCTGCAGAGTCTGCAAAAGCTCTTAAATTTGTAAAATCTTGTGAATTTTTTAAACTATTTACATTAGGTAGATTTAAAGAATTTTCATCTTCTGAAGTATTGCTATCAAATTTAATATCTATGTCAAAATTTTCAGAAATAGCCCTTACCGTTGACGAAACTGCTGATTTAAATTTTTTTTTTAAAAGCTCTCTCTCATCCATTTTAAGAATTTATATTTTAATATTTATTGATGATTCTGGCAAATCTTCACCAAAGCATCTTTGATAATATTCGGCAATTATACTTTTTTCAAGATCATCACATTTATTGAGAAAAGTTACTCGGAATGCATAACCAACATCTTTAAATATTTCAGAATTTTCTGTCCAGTGTAAAACTGTTCTTGGACTCATAACAGTAGAGATGTCACCATTAACAAAACCTTTTCTTGTTAAGTCAGCAACCTTAATCATGTTTGAGATAGTCTCTTTACCTTCTTTGTTATTAAAACTTTTAGATTTAGCAAGAATAATTTCGTGCTCTTTATCAAATGCCAGGTAATTTAAAGTTGATATGATATTCCACCTATCTAATTGTCCCTGATTTATTTGTTGTGTGCCTTGATAAAGCCCAGTTGTATCTCCTAGGCCTATTGTATTTGTTGTTGCAAACAATCTAAAATATGAATTTTGTTTTAAAACTTTATTTTGATCTAACAACGTAAAGCTTCCTTCTTTTTCCAAGACTCTTTGAATTACAAACATTACGTCAGGTCTTCCAGCGTCGTACTCGTCAAAAACAAGAGCTATAGGATTTTGTATTGACCAAGGTAAAATCCCTTCCTTAAATTCAGTGATTTGTTTATTATCTTTTATAACAATTGCATCCTTGCCCACTAGATCAATACGACTAATATGACTATCTAAGTTTACTCTAATACAGGGCCAGTTTAGTCTTGCAGCAACTTGTTCGATATGAGTTGATTTTCCTGTTCCATGATAACCTTGGATTAAAACACGTTTATTGTATGCAAATCCTGAAATGATAGCTAAGGTAGTGTCTCTATCAAACTTGTAAGTACTATCTATTTCAGGGACATATTCATTTTTTTTAGAAAAGCCATCAACCTTCATATCTGTATCAATACCAAAAATTTGATTTACAGAAACTTTAATATCTGGGGTTAATTCATTTAAATTCATAATATAATCTACTTTTTTGCTACCGTTAATTTTAAGTGGCTATATGCCAAAGTAATTTTTTTTAATTGATCTTCAAATTTTTTACTACCAGCGTTTTTATCAGGGTGAAATTTTTTTACAAGAGTTTTAAATTTTTTTTGAACACTTATCCAATCTGCGTCAAATTCTAACCCCATAATTTTAAAGGCCTCTTTATCTTTATCGCTTAAAATCTTATTATTTAAATTATTTAAGATTCTTTGATCATTAAAAATATTAAATTTGTCATTAAGAGCATTATTCCATAGAATATTAAAAAAATTATCTGCCGTACCGAATTTTTGTGTTGGACGATGCCAAGTAACATCAGATTTCAAAAAAGCCTCAAATTCGTGTTGAGACATTCCATCAAAATAGTTCCAATTTTTATTAAATAATTTTATATGATTTTCACAGAGCCATTTATATTTTTTACTATTATCTCTTTCTATTGGAGCTTTAAATTTTCCAATTTCTTTACAATTTTCCCACTCACAGATATTTTCCATTGTTTTAAAATAGTATATGTTTTAAAGTTTTAGAAGTTAAATTATGAACTTTTTTGATAAAATTAAAGAAAAAATTAAAGAAAAAATTGATCCAGAAAATATAATATTAATTGACAATTCGCATCTTCATACTAAGCATAAATCCTTTGATATAAATAAGTTTCATATTAAGTTAATAATAAAATCTAAAAAACTAAAAAATATGAATAAAATTGCAGCACATAAAGAAATTTTTTCAATTTTAAGAGAAGAAATGAGCAATAAAATCCACGCGCTAGAAATAGAAATTAATTAAGTTTTATAAATAATAAGAATTCAAAAAGTCAGTAATCTTTTTACTATTTAACTTAAATTCAGCAGGTTTAGTTGCACTACCAATTCTTTTTAATAAGATTAAATTAATTTTTTTATCAAAGTTTTTTTTATCTTTCTTCATATAATAGACAATTTTATTAACTTCTCTTTTTTTGAAAACTTTATCAATATGCATTGGTAATTTTAAATCAATGTAATGTTTTTTTATAAGCAACAATTCACTGTTTGATAATAGTTTCTTTTTATTTGATAGATCGCACGCAATCATCATGCCCAAAAGTACAGCTTCACCATGATTTAGTTTTTTTGAAAAATTTTTTGCACTTTCGAATCCATGAGCAAATGTGTGACCAAAGTTAAGAATCATTCTTAAATTATTCTCTCTTTCGTCTTTATTTACAATTTTTGATTTAATTTTACAACTTTTAATAATTGCGTTTTTTAAATATATATTTTTTTTTGTATTAACTATTTTTTCCCCATTTTTAAAAAGCCATAAGAATAAATTTTTATCTAGTATCAATGAATGCTTTAATATTTCACCATAACCTGAAATTATTTCTCTTTGTGGTAAACTTTTTAGTATTGAAATATCACTTAAAATAAAGTCAGGTTGATAGTAGGTTCCTATTAGGTTTTTACCTTTATTTGAATTTATTCCTGTTTTTCCTCCTATAGAAGCGTCAACTTGCGCTAATAAGGTTGTGGGAATATTAATAAATTTTAAACCTCTTTTAGTCAAGCTTGCTACAAATGCCGAAAGATCACCAAGAATACCCCCTCCTAAAGAAATTATACAGTCCGATCTATTAAAATTATCATTCAGCAGGTTTTCAATAATTTTGTTTGCAACTTTAAGGCTTTTAGTTTTTTCAGTTGCAGATAGTTTATAAATTTTAATTTCATATTTTTTTAAAGACTTAATTAATTTTTCTAATAAAAATTTAGGTAATTTATTATCACTAACAATGCATATTTTTTTCACTCCAGGTAGGTTTTTATTTACTAATTTACCTATGGTATTTAAATTGTTATTTCCAAAATAAATTGGATATATTTTGCTTTTAGTCTTAACAATAAGTTTAGTATTTTTCATATAAATCTATTATCATTTTAACAATATTATTTTTGTTTAAATTATTACAATTAATTTTATGATTAGCTAATTTGTAAATATTTCTTCTTTCTGTATATAATTTCTTAATTATACTATGATTATTGTTTTTATCTAACAGTGGTCTTTTTTTATTACTTTTTACTCTTTTGTATAAAATATTTAAATCAACATCTAACCACATTGATATAGAATTTTTTAAAATATTATTTCTTATTGCGCTATTTATAAAGGCGCCACCACCCAATGCGATAACACAATTATTACTTTTCAGAGACTTAAATACTTCTTTTTGTTCTTCCATCCTAAAAAAACTCTCTCCTTTTTTTTTGAAAATTTGAGTGATTTTCATTGAGCATTTTTTTTCAATATTTGAATCTGTATCGATAAATTCTAAATTTTGTTTACTTGCCACAGTTTTCCCTATTGTGGTTTTACCAACACCCATCATTCCTAATAAAACAAGGTTTTTTTTCACAGCATCTGAAATTTTAAATTTGATTTTTCACAATAATGTCTTATTTTTCAGTTTAAATAGAATTTAATAATTATGCAACTCGGATTAAAACCTAAAACTAATAAGAATATAGTAGTGAAAATTATTTTAATTTTTTTAGTTTTGCTTTTAGGAATATTTTTGCTTGATAAAGCTGAATTTCGAGCACCAAATAAACTTATAAAACAAGAAATTAGCAATGATAAGTTTATCACACTTAAATAAGTTAATAACTATCATATTTTTTTTTACTGTTATTATCGCAAATTCATCTTTTTCAGAAGATGAACCAGCTGACATCTGGGAAACAAGCGAAGATCAGAACGAAATAAATAATCAAATTATTGAAGTTAGGGATGCAACAATAGAAAATTCTATAATTTTAAATGAAGAAAACAAAATAATAGTAAAAATTGATGAAAATAAAATAAAGAAAAACAAAAATTCTATAATAGGAATATTTGACCCAGAAGAAAATAATTTTAACTTGAGCATGTGGAAAAAAACAGATGGAGAAGAAATAAAAAAAGTTTTTAATAGAATAAATAAATTGAAGCTTTCTAAATTTTCTGAAGATCTTTTATTTAATGTTTTATTAACTAGTGCGTATGCGCCACAAAAAAACTTAAACTCAGAAGAATTTTTAAAAATAAAAATAAACTGGTTAATAAAAAAAAAGAGAATTAAAAGTTTAGAAAATTTATTAAAAACAAACCCTGAAGTAGGAAAAAACCCTAATGCTACAAAATTTTTAATTAATGAATATATTTCTTCTGGAAATATAAAATCAGCATGTGAAAAAATAAATTTTATCGACAGAACAATTCAAAATATTTACTTAGAAAAATTTACTATTTATTGCTTAATAAATGAAGATAGAAAAGAGGAGGCACAATTATTTTATGATTTATTAAAGGAAAGAGGTTTTAAAGACGATTTTTTTGAAGATAAAATTAATTTTTTGTTAGGTGTCTCTGAAAAAACTAGCCAAAATATTTTAGATAATAATCTTCTTAACTTTTATTTTTCTTACATCACTAGCAAAAATTTTCAATACGAGCCAAATGCAGAGACAAACAAATACATATGGAAATATCTTTCTTCTTCAAATTTAATTAAGGTTAATAATTTTGAAGATGAAAATGTAATTGAAACATATGAACAAGCCGCAATCGAAGAATCTTTTGATAAGAATGAAATTTTTAAAATTTATTTAAAGATTAATTTTAATTTCAATCAACTAATGAATTCTAAAGAAATTTACAAAAATTTACCAAACTATAAAGCTAGGGCTTTGATATATCAAAGTGTTTTATTGACGAATAGTGTTGAGGAAAAAATTAAGTTAGCATTTTTGTTAAAAGATCTATTTATAAAAGATAAACTTTTTAATATTTATGTAGAAGAGCTGTCAAATATTTTTAAATCTATCAAAACTGAGGATATTCCAGCAGAGTATGTGGAAATAGTAAATAAAAATTTAGATAACAAAATAAAAACTAAAGTTAAATTTAATAATGAAATATTACATAAATCGAAAATTATAAAACATTTCTTAGAAAATTTGGAAATATCTAAAAGAACTCAAAAAGATTTTAAATCTGTATATAAAAAAATTAAAAAAAATAAAAAATATTTTATTTCTATAAAAGATATAGTGGTTTTAGATTCACTTGTGGTCGATGGATTTGTTTTGCCTAATGATTTAAATTATAGCAATTTATCTTCCCAATTAACTATACCTGAAAGTTTGTTAGATCTAGTCAAACAAAATCAAGTTGGTTTAGTCATGCTTAAAATTATAGAAATAATTGGAGAAGATAAAATTAGTGATCTAGATCCAGAAACTATATATTTTATAACAAAACTACTAAATGAACTTAACTTAAAAAAAATAAGAAATAATATTTTAAGTGAGGCTTTGCCAGCAAGAACCTAGCTATTTTATAAAAATTTGGATTACTTGACTGCAATAAACTTATAATTTATTTATATTTACATGGCTTTAAGACAAATTTTAACTGAACCAAATAATATTTTAAGGGAAAAATCTTTAAAAGTAGAAGAGGTAAATAAAGATTTGCAAGAATTGATGGATGATATGATTGAAACAATGTATTCAGCTCCGGGGATTGGTCTTGCAGCAATTCAAGTCGGTGTACCAAAAAGAGTTATTGTCCTTGATTTGTCTCCAAAAAGTGAAACCAAAAACCCTATGTATTTTATAAATCCTGAAATCATCGCTAAATCTAACAATAGTTTTGTTTATGAAGAAGGGTGTTTGTCTGTGCCGGGGCAATTTGCTGAAATTAGTAGACCTGATAAGTGCCATATTAAATATCTAGACTATTATGGACAAGAAAAAGAAATTAAAGCTGAAGGCATGTTGGCCACTTGTATTCAGCATGAAATAGATCATCTGGAAGGAATACTTTTTATTGATTATTTATCGAAATTAAAAAAATCAATGATTATAAAAAAACTTTCTAAACAAAAAAAAGCAATTGAAAGAATTGTAGTTTAAATTCAGGAAAACCAATGATATTTAATATTATCTTCATGGGAACCTCTGATTTTTCAAAAGAATTTTTAGAGCACCTTTATTCTAGTAAGAATTTTAAAATTAAAGCAATATACACACAACCTCCAAAAAAGTCAGAAAGAGGTCAAAAGGTGAATTTATCTGCAGTTCATAAATTTTCAAATGAAAAAGATTTAAGTGTTTACTGTCCATCAAATTTTTCAGAATCTGATATTAATAATATTAAAAAAATTAATCCAGATGTAATAGTAGTGGTAGCTTATGGATTAATTTTACCAGAAAAAATTTTAATGATACCTTCATGTGGTGCAGTAAATGTTCATGCATCTTTACTTCCAAAATGGAGAGGAGCTGCCCCGATTCATCGTGCTATAATGAATGGCGATTCAATGACAGGAATTTCTATTATGAAAATGGAAAAAGGATTAGATGAGGGACCAACATATTTACAAACTCAAGTCGAAATTAAAAATAATGATAATTTTCAAAAAATTTCTAAAAATTTGATTGAGGCTGGTAAACAAACCTTAGATATATTTTTTGAAAAACATCAATCCTTTTGGCCTACGCAACAAGATCCAGGCTCAGCAACTTATGCCTATAAAATTCAAAAAAATGAAATGCAAATTGATTTTAATAACTCTGCAATTAGAGCTCACAGAAAAGTATGTGCATTTTCTCCAAAACCAGGGGCCTGGTTTTCAGTTGATTCTTGTAAATATAAAATTTTTGACACAGAGCTCATCCCAGCAAAAAAAATAAAAGATTTTTTAAAATCAAAAAAACTAATTCTTTCATTTAAAGAAGATTTTTTACTAGTAAATAAAATACAAAAAGAAGGAAGAAATATAATGCCTATAGATGATTTTAGCAGAGGTTATTTAGAAGATTTGAAAAAAATTAAATTAAAATACAGTAAATAAAAATTAAATTGTGAGCAGATATAAAATAAAAATTGAATACGATGGTACACCATTTGTTGGTTGGCAATTTCAAAAAAATGGATTATCCATTCAAGAAGTATTACAAAAAGCAATATACAGTTTATCTAAAGAAAAAGTAGTTGTAATAGGAGCGGGAAGAACAGATTCTGGAGTTCATGCGTTTGCACAAACTGCCCATTTTGATTTGAATAAAAAAATAGAAAAAAAAAAGTTATTACCAGGTTTAAATCAACATATTGGAGACAATCCTATTACTGTTTTAAAAATAACCAAAACTAACAAGAAATTTCATTCAAGATTCAATGCAAAAAAAAGGACTTATCAATATGTAATGATAAATAGACAATCACCACTGACATTGCAAAAAAATAAAGCATGGCTTATAAAAAAAAAATTAGATATTGAAGCTATGAAAAAAGGAAGTAAATTATTATTAGGAACTCATGATTTTTCAACTTTTAGATCTTCTTCATGTGAAGCCAAATCTCCTATAAGAACGATGGAAAAAATATATATAAAAAAAAATAAGAATAAAATTACTTTAAAATTTACCTCTAAATCATTTTTGCAACAACAAGTCAGATCTATGGTTGGATGTATTAAATATTTAGGAGATGGAAAATGGAATTTTTCTCAATTTAAAGAGTCATTTAAATCAAAAAATAGATCAAAATGTGCCCCACCGGCTCCTGCATGTGGTTTATATCTACTCAAAGTTATATACTAACAATCTTCCATTAAAGATTTTACGTGATAATCAACACTTTCTTTTAAAGCATTTAAATCATAACCACCTTCTAAAATAGAGACAATTTTTTCATCACAGAGTTCTTTTGAAATAGTCATAATTCTTTTTGTTAAAGTATAGTAGTCTTTAGATTCTAAATTTATTTGTGCAAGGGGATCGTCTTTATGTGCATCAAAACCAGCTGATAACAAGATAAATTCAGGCTTAAACTCTTTAAGTTTTTTAAAAATAGCCTCATATGCATTTAAAAACTCATGTGATTTAGTACCAGCAATCAAAGGTATATTTAAGATATTGTCTTTAATGCCTTTCTCATTTGCAGCTCCAGAGCCTGGGTAATAAGGGTATTGGTGAGAAGAAATATATAAAACTTTTTCATTATTATAAAAAATATTTTGAGTGCCATTTCCATGATGAACATCAAAATCTATTATTGCAACTTTTTGTAGTCTATATTTTTCTAACAAATAGTGAGCTCCAACAGCTATATTATTGTAAACACAAAACCCCATAGCCTTCTGTTTTTCGGCATGATGACCTGGTGGTCTTACTGCACAAAAAGCATTTTTAAAGTATTTCTTCATTACTCCATCAATAGCTACAATAATTGAACCTACAGCATCCATTGTGGCATTCTTGCTTCCAGGAGATAAAATTGTATCACTATCTAAGAAATTAAGACCTTCATCAGGAAAAGATTCTTTTACTATGTTTAAATAATTCACGTCGTGGGCAAACTTTAAATATTTTTCATCAAATTTTATTGTTTTTTTCCAAACTAAATCTTTAAAATTTGATTTTTTTAAACTATCAATAAGAATTGTTACACGGTCTGCTCTTTCAGGGTGACCATGACCTGTGTCATGACTTAGATAGCTATCAGTAGTTACAATACAAGTTTTCAAACTTTTATTTTTCCAATTTTCTTAACACTGAAAGAGTAACACCCAAGCGTTTAACTGAAACGACATCTTTCCCTGGTCGTTGCGTAAAACAGCTAGATTTGTTATTAACATCATTGCTTACTGTATTTATCATAATAATATAATTAGCCTGCTTATAAGGAACTAAAGTAACTTTCCCTCCCGAATATTTATTTGCTAAATATCTCAAACCAAAACGATCACCCCCACAATAATCTGCTTTAATTTTACCCAAATTATTGTCTACCTTAATTAATTTCATTAACTCCTTGTAAGAAGTTGCCCAGTAGTCATGAATGTACAATTCTTCTGTATTAACAAATTTTATATTAAAAAAATTTGAATAATCATAATGATAAGGTGTTAGATATAAAAACCTTTGAAAAAAAAGTACAAAAAAAATGACAAGTATAGTCATTAAAGATTTAATAAAAATTGAATTTCTAATATTTTCCAAAATATAATACAAACATATTCCACCCAACAAACTTATAAATGGAATAATAAATAGAAATAATCTTATTCCATTATATATTTTGACTTGTAAAATCAAATGAAGAAATATTGGAAAAAAAATTATAGAAAAAACAACTATTATTTTTTTTTTAAAATTACTAAATTTTAAAGTAAAAAATTTACTATTTGTTTTTAAAAAAAATAATAATGAAAAAAATAATATTAATACATAAATAGGAAATCTAAATATAAAAAAAGTAAAAAAATATAATCTTGGTGTATCAGCCGTTTCATAATAATTTCCATTCATTATTTCAAGCACAGGACCATGTGGGTAGTGAATATAAGACGTAAATGCTTTAATAAGAATATCTGGAGAAGCATGAACATATGGCCAAGCTAACACCATTAAAAAAAAAGTTATTGAAGAAAAAATAATAAAATCAATAAATATTCTGTTGTATATTTGATATTTTTTAAATTTATTTTTATAAGTTAAAATAATAAATATTAATGCAGACAAGACGACAGGAATAGGAACAACATAAAACGGTAGTCTAGTACCAACACCAACACCCATAAAAAAAGCTGCTAGCATAAGAAAGCGTAGTCTCTTTTTTTCAAAATTAATACAATACATATAGGTTGAATAAGAAAACCAAATTAACGCAAAACAGCTAATAGTATCTTTAGGATTTATTGAAATATGCCCAAAGAAGAATGGGTTTATAAGGCATAAAAAGGTTGCAAGATAAGCAACATTTCTATTGAAAATTTTTTTTGATATTAAAAAGAGACCAATTAATGCAAAAAAACTAAAAGTTAAATTTATTAAATGTTTTATACCTATAAGTTTTCCTGGAAAAACTTTTAATAGTGAATTTGCTATAGCAAAATGAAATGTATCATATAAACCAGGCTCAACTTCTGACCAACCTCCTGGTTTAAATTTAAAATTACCAAAATCTAAAGATTTTAAATAATCAGCCCTAATTGCACCTT
>Ga0114999_10002549_pt1 | contig 23768 bp, 25 predicted proteins | sample ArcticOcean_MG_C_3_FD_89820 | JGI IMG/M metagenome (GOLD analysis project Ga0114999, IMG submission 89820) | Marine microbial communities from western Arctic Ocean - ArcticOcean_MG_CB8_126 | ecosystem: Environmental > Aquatic > Marine > Oceanic | place: Arctic Ocean: Canada Basin | collected...
GAGCCACGCCATCCCAATCTTTTTGAATCCTGGAGGATCGGTGTACCTCACTTCGTGATGGAAACTTGCCCAGAGCTGACGGGCGCTATCCAATGAAGCTTGAGCAGCCCGATAATCGTTCAGAGAATTGTTCGATCTTTCGAGCTGTTCAATGAGGAGATCCGCCACAGCCGGCGTGCTGATCTCGAAAATATTCCTGGCTATGCGCTTCCTTTCCTCCGGTCCCATCTCCTCCCCAAGTTCGGCAAGCGCCTCCCTGAAGCTATCTTTGATCTGCGCCGTCCGTTCCGCATCAAATTCCTCGAAACCCGCAGTCAAGTTTTCGATATCGGATTTCACAAGTTCCCAGGGCACGGGATTGAGATTCAGAACAAATGACATCCGGCGATAGCTCTCCGTGACCGGATGGTAGGTCTCCGAAGGAACAATATGCGCCAGTAGCGGCGCGTTGACTATACCGAATACCGCAATCCAGAAGGCATAGTTCAATGCCGCGATCAACCTGCAACAGAGACCCGTTTTATACCCGACGCCGTTCGATACCGCTGTTTTTCCACTACCTGTTTCATTATTTAAAAGGTTTTTCTTTAACATTAACACCCGCTTTCGGCCTTTTTTTGTAGTATTGTGTCATAATTTTACCAAAGGCACTTAAATTTAGCATATGCTATATTCATGATATCTATCGCTCTGAATTGATAATTCGTCAAGGAAAAACTATTTCTTTTCCAGATATCGTTTCATGGCCCGGATCGTAGCCTGCGATGCATGGTGCTCAATTCCCTCGGCGTCCATGGTAGCGGTTTTCATTGGAACGCCCAAAGCGACCAGAAAATCGGTGACTATGCGATGTCTCTCCCTGCTCTTATTGGCCAATTTCCGTCCCATCGAAGTGAGAAAGATGGACCGGTAGGGTTGGGAACGCACGAGCCCGGATTGCTTGAGGCGTCCAATCGTCTTCGTGACGGTCACGTGCGAGACACCCAGGGCATGGGCGAGGTCGACCGCTCGCGCTTCCCCCTTCTCGCTGATAAGATCATCGATGAGTTCAACATAGTCTTCCGCAATCTCATTCTTGTTTCTGTGACGGGAGTTTACATAAGCGTTCGTGGAGCGCGGTTCACGCGTTTTCCCTGTGATATGTGTGCTCATTTCTTTATCCTTCTGGTTCCTGATACCGTTTTCATAGCTCTGTTTATGGTCCGGATTAACCTAAAGCTTGCGAAATCTTAGTAGAGACTAATATATTTATTCAATGATAAATTAGTAATTCTCGCTTTAAAAAAGCCCTCCTTAATCGAACCGCCCGGACACGCGGCGTACACGAACTTTAGACTAATTTCTTTGAAAACCGGATGCGAAGCGAAATCAGATTAGTAGAAGTAATGTTTAGAATATGGATTAAGAAAAATATAAACCCAACAAAGCGCATCATCTGACACTTCTTGTGATATTAGCTCTCTACAAGTGGTTCAGTGGGCCCAAAGATCAAAAAAATAATTCCCCCTAAAAGAAGATTGTACCCTCATAAGCCATTGGTCCGGAGTTCTTCACCAACGCAAGTGAGTAGTCCTGACACTCTCCCCCCTGGCATCCTGTTCATAACCTAAATAGTTAGCAATCGCCAGTCCCGCTGCTATTCCGGTAAAAGAATCATGCTGGATGATGGGGGCATCGAGTAATGTTTCTAAGTGATTGCGAACGGCTGGTATTTCAGAAGAACCGCCGGTGCACACCACACCGTTGAGTTCCTTTTTGTCGATGCCTGCTTGCGACATTACCTGGGCAAGGACACTATTTATCTCATTCATCGGTATTTCCAATATCTCTTCAAATTCCTGTCGAGAAAAAGGCACATTCAAGTCTACCTGGGGAACGGATATCACGGTATTTAATTTTTTCGAGAGCTCAATTTTCGCCGTCTCAATTGCCCTGAGAACTTCATAGGATAGGTTGTTCATAATGATGCTTCGCAGGCGCTTAAGTCTTACCGCAGCCTCGCCTCCTTGCTCCATACCAAACGCAACCTGATTTCTCAAATTAGGCGTGTTGAGTTGATACGCATTCTGCCAGTTAGTGAGCAGCTCAGCATAGTCGTCGAATGGAAACTCAACTTTCTCCTCCCTGCTCGCATCGTTGCGATAGGTTTTCACCCCTTGGCCAATCTCGGGAAATATTTTCTTCTCATATATCATGCAATCAATCTTGTTCCCGCCTAAACCAATGCCTCCTGTAGCCAAAACATTAAAGCCATCTTCCTCCACTTCTAATACTGTCAGATCTAATGTCCCGCCCCCAAAGTCAAAAACCAGATACTTTGATCCAGGTTCTACTGAATGGATATGCAAAAAGCTCATCGCTGCGGCAACAGGTTCCTCGTAAAATACGGGATTCGTAATTTTTGCATAACGGCATGCGTCTTCGAGGCGTGATATCGCTCTTTCGTTGGCTTCAAGACTGCTTCCGACAAAGTTAACCGGACGACCGAAGTGTACATTGGAAATATCATTACTTACAGCAGCATAAGTCTCTTTTAATTTCTGCAATATGGGTGTCACTAAGGCGGTAAGACTGAATGATTTTTCAAATATCTTAACCCGATTAATATCACCGTTGCCTAACCAACTTTTTATACCGCAAATAAGCCTGCCGGGTAAATCCTGATCAGTCCACGCATTGGCACGTACAGTAAATGTCTCCGCATCACCTTCAGCCCCCAAAACGCCTAAGGTCATGTCAATATCACCCACATATTCTCTTTTAAGATGAATCTGGCGATTCCTGTTGTCATCCAGGTATTGCTCAATTCCTGCTCGACCTATCGTGGGAAGTAGATCCCTCGAAATGTAAATTGCCGTCGGAATAAGTTTAAGCTCGTGCTTCTCTTCTTTGATTTCCAGGCAGTGAAGATCTTTACCATCGAATATCGCAACGGATGAATTCGAGGTGCCGAAATCAACACCCACACCGATTTTGTTTAGGCTGCGGAAATGATTGGAGGGGGTAATGGGCATACAGGCAAAAGGTTTGGTGGGACCGACTGTTCTGAGAAATCAGTCTAGTCAACCTATTGCCCGCTATTATTCAAGGATAAAATTACATAAATATTTTATAACCAACTCCTTATAATATATATCTTAACAGCGAACAAAAACCCTGTCAATATTTGATTAGTCCCGTTTCGTCGAAGAGGGGGAAAAGGTTCAGAATTGAATCGAATTATAGAATAAATTAGCAATCTATAAATTCACCGCCTGACCCTTTTTCCATTACCGTTTTGTGTAAGTAAGTCAGTAAGCAATATGTTAGATGAAAAATATTTAGTGCATGGGCTCAATGCTCTTAGTCGCGCTCACAAAATGAATTACTTTGAAGATGGGCATCGTGGTGGTGCAATCATATCGGCCTATTACCTTTGTCGAGAGAACGATGTGGAAGAGGGTGTATCAGATATTATCGCCAGTATGATTGATAAACACTGGGCGCAAACAGAATTATGCGAACCATTTCCAAAAGAGAATTCTGATCCTGGCTTACAACAACAAGTAGTGGAATCGATGAACAAAACCATCGGAAAACTGCGACAAGTCGGGCACAACGTCATTTTACCCACTCTCGCATTGAAAGCATTCCAAGATCTGCCAGAAACTATTACGCCGTCACGGGTAGAAGGAATCTGTAAGCTTGCTGATTCTTTCCAAGTTACTGAATTCCCAATAGAAGATATAAACGATATACCAGATCTTAGCAATCCGATAGAAGCTACGGAATTCGTGCTTAATGAATTCCTCAAGTCTATCGAAAGGGTTAAGGGATATGGTCAAGGTTGGGCTGGCCACCTTCTTACTTACAGCCGGGCTCACATAATTGACTTGCAGAAACTAGGATACGCAGACTTTGCAAAGATGGATAAAGAGGCATTCAGAATGTTTATAGGTCGTATCAGAATGGAGCCTAATGAAAGATCCATTCCGATAGTTGATCATTTACCATCTGAATTATTCCCGCTGCAGAAAGCCTACTGGGAGCAAAACATGAACGACTCCTCTCTCGGTCTTGGACACATATTCAAGTATCCTTATGCTTTTTATGGACTGATGAATCTTGCTAAAAATAGCGATTTAAAAAAACAGTGTTTAGCCAGTGCTTATAATATATTTTAACACTGAATTATAAATGTTTTCCCGCGATGCTACTTGCATAGTGTGTTGTGCAAGTGAGTCGTTATCCATTCTTTTATGCAGTCCAAAGAAAACTCAGATCATCCAGATCCACAGACGTTGATTCAAAATTGGGATCGCACAGATACTAGTCTTTCACACATAAGGGATAGTGAAAATTCTGTCTATCGCTTTATGTCTTCTAATGGGAAAAGTTATATACTAAGAATTACGGATAACTCACATCGGTCCTGCCAAATGATACTGGCTGAATTAGAATTCATCAATTATCTTAACAAGGTTGGTTTATCTGTCGCTATTCCAGTTGCTGACAAGAATGGATCATTGGTGTTCTCAGTTAAAGCCAACAGCAAAGAATACCACGCATGCGTGTTTGAGGAGCAAGCAGGAAACCATTTTAATTACAGGCCAGATGAATTGAATCAATCTCTCTTTACAAGATGGGGTTCTTGCATGGGCAGGTTACATAAATTCTCTATGAACTACCTTCCACCACTTAATCTAAAAAGGCATGAATGGCATCAAGACCGAGTGGCCAAGTGTAACATTGAACTGCTTTCAACTTCCGAAAATGAAGCCCGAGGTGAGTATGACTTTGTAAATGATTGGCTAAATTCGTATCCGAAAAATGAACAAAACTTTGGGTTGATTCATGGTGATTTCGAAAGAACGAATTTCGTGATAAAAGGCGACAATCTGAATCTATTTGATTTTGACGATTGTTGTTACCATTGGTACATGATGGATGTTGTTACCTCACTGTGGACATTTCGAGATGGTCCTATAGAAGAACGTCATCAATTTCTGGATTGGTTCTTATCTGGCTATACAGAGCATTTCAATATCACCAAAGATTTTATGATAGATTTCTCAAATTTTATGAGAGTGAGAAACTTATGCCTTTTTATAAACCATTTTTCTGAAGGTAAGACCAAACCTGAATGGTTTCAGAAGATGCGTAATACGATGGCAACTCCTTACATATGGTAATGATTCGAGAAACCACACCATACATTGATAGTGTAGTTATTATATGTAACCCTTGCCGCTATTTGGTACACCTACAGGATTCCATCAGCGACAAATACCCTATTTATCGCTGTGAGACTACAGTTTTTCAGGTATAAACCTAACGGGCGAATTGACGATACAAGGAAGGATATTTAATAGTTTTCTGTATTGGGGTTCATCATTACGGTATATGTCAAAAAAAGTATATATAATTGAAGACGATGAGTCGGTGCGCTACTCACTTATGAGTATCATTGATGAGATGCTGGACGATGTAGAGGTAGTTGGGTTTAATGAAACGGACATGATGGCATTGTAGAATGTTTAAAGTTAAAATCTGACCTTGCGATTTGTGATATTAGACTACCCGATGTAAACGGAATCGAGATTCTACATATACTTAAAAAGAGAAATCCTGATATTAAAGTACTAATCCATTCCGGGTTTTTAGACCTGAATACAGCGAAACTGGCATACAATGGAGAAGCTGATGGAATTCTTGAAAAACCGGCGTCCATTAATGAAATAAAAACTGCCATTAACACGGTATTATCGGGTGACGACTTTTACAGCCCTAACGTGTTGGAGAAATTATTAACGCATGAAACCAGAGCTCCCTTTAAGCGTAAGGAAACGTAACCATCCAGTCGTTACATCTTTATGCATTAGGCTAAATTTCTCTTGGATTTAAAATCTCTTGGAAAATAAATCCATTGGAGGGAATTATAGTAACCCAATTTAAGTTGTAATAATTAGGACTCGCTAAATAAGCGCTTAAACTATTATTTGTCGCTTATCTCTCCTCTTCAGCTGAGTAATGGTAAGATGAGCATACTGACGAAACTGAATATAGGCATAAGCGGAGCTTGTGGTAGAGGGGCAAGCTTCAAGCTTGCTTGTGATGCCCTCGACCAGGTTCGCATTCACGCTGTGTGTGACATTGACACCGAGAATCTCCCTGCTGCGGCTGAGCGGCTCGGAGCGGCGGAGCAATATACTCAGTATGAAGAAATGCTGAATAAGTCCGAACTCGATGCGGTGATCATTGGCACGCCCATGCATTTTCATGCCCCCCAGAGTATTGCCGCATTGGAAAATGGACTGCATGTCCTTAGTGAGGTGACCGCTGGTGTTTCAATCGAGGAGTGCCGGAACTTGACGCAGGCCTCCCAAAATTCTGAGCGCGTCTACATGATGGCTGAAAACTATACCTATGCGCGCGCTAATGTAATTGTGCGGTCGCTGATAAAAGCCGGTCTTTTCGGGACACCCTACTACGCCGAAGGTGAGTATATTCATGAACTTAAAGAGCTGAATGAAAAAACAACCTGGCGAAGAAAGTGGCAGACAGGGATTGACGGTATTACTTACGGCACACACTCCCTCGGCCCTATCCTCCAATGGATGTGGGGCGATCGAGTCGAGTCCGTCTGTTGTGCGGGATCGGGCCATCACTACCGTGATCCCCGTGGCGATGAATACGAAAACCAGGACTCCTGTGTCATGTTCTGCAAGATGCGCAGTGGTGGATTAGTAAAGATCCGCGTGGACATGCTTTCCGACAGGCCACACGCGATGAATAATCACCAGATACAGGGAACAGACGGTGTCTATGAGTCCGCGCGCGTTAAAGGGGATGTGAATCGCATCTGGCTTCGGGAACGCTGCCCTGATGCGAACAGCTGGATGAATTTGGACGATCTGGCTGAAGAATTCCTTCCGGATTACTGGAAACAAGGTCAGGAAAAAGCGGCCGACGCTGGGCATGGCGGTGGTGATTATTTTGAAATTATCGATTTCGTGGAGTCTATTGAGGGCAAGCGTTCGTGCCCTATTGGTATCCATGAAGCCATGGATATGACCTTGCCCGGTTTATGCAGCCAGGAGTCTATTCGCAACGGAAGCACCTGGATCGACGTGCCGGATTCAAGAGCGTGGCTTTAAATAATAATAACTTGCCCTGACAACAGGAAGCTAGCGGTCAAAACTCGCTGAATTAAAAATCAGAACACCTTAAGTCAGCCACGATGTATTTAATTTTATAGCGGCTGTCGTACATCGCTCTCTACGGATACTATTTTTTATAATCGGCTAACCAGGATTGAGCATAACGCTCGGCTTCATCAATTTGCTCCGCGGTCATGGATGCTTTAAATTTATCAACCAATTGAACAAGTTTATCACTACCCTCCTCATGAGTCGCGATGGTTAACCACGACAAAGCCGATATTATATTTTTCTCGGTTCCCTGCCCTTTTGCATAGAGAACACCCAGTTTGATCTGTGACTGCGGATGTCCTTGTAAAGCGGCTTTTTCATACCAATTAAATGATTCAGCATAGTCTATTTCTATCGTGTACCCCCGCTCATAATTTCTATTAAGATTTCTTTGGTCACCGAAAGACCTCAGCCTATCTTTAGAATCAAATTCCTGCCGTGCCTCTTCTTGAACGAACTCTTCGGGATCAACATACAATTCCGGTCCTTCTAAAACATTTCTATCATACAAGGATTTAACCTCACGTTTTTCTCCACCTCCCACTTCATAAATTCTCCCAAGCGTGAATTGTGCATCCGCAAACCCAAGCTTGGCCGACTTTCGATACCATTTAACTGCCTTTTTAAAATTTTTGGTTGAGACGAGGCCCATATCATCGATCACTCCGAGGTAGTATTGAGCTTCAGCTGAATCCTGTTGAGCTGCCGCGCGAAACCATTGAGCAGATCTGTCGATATCCTGTTCAATTTCTCGTCCAAAGAGGTATTTTATTCCCAGTTCAGTTTGCGCATTCGCGTTTCCTTTTTTCGCTTGTGATATTAATGCTGATGCTTGTCTGTCCTCCGCTCCAAGCGTGATACCGGTGAGTAAAATAAATAAAAGTGTTATCAGGACGTTTTTCATACCCGCGTTAATTCAGATTATATTGAATGCAATGTCAGGTTACTAACGGATCGATATTTCATTACTCTGTTTTAGTTGCCAGAGTTCCACTAATCGTTCGCCCTCATTAATTTGTTTTTTAGATAATTCACGCCTCAGTAATTCTAATCGATTCCTTATGGATTCGTAATTCTCTACATTGGATGCAGCAGCAATACTTAACCACATATAGGCCTTAACGTTGTCCTCTTTCACACTTAAACCCTTCATATACATCATTCCAATATTGTATTGAGCCGCGGAAATACCCTGCTCCGCTGCCTTTCTATGCCACTTCGCAGCTTCATTGTAGTCTTGCTCTATCCACTCGGTCCGTGAATACATTAAGCCCAATTGCAATTGGGCTGACGCGAACCCCTGCTCGGCCGCTTTACTAAACCATTCAACAGCCTCAGTATAATTTTTCTCTAACTCGTCCCCATTTAAAAATTTTAGCCCCAGGTAGTAATGGGATTGTGCATCCCCACTTACGGCGCGTTTTATTAATTCCAATAATAGTCGTTTATCGTATTCCGTCATCCAATTTTGGGATGCGACACTACCCCGCTTGGCTGCTCTGCGGTGCCACTTTATTGCTTCCTCTACATCCTGAGTTACGCCCAGGCCCTCGTCATATATCTTCCCCAGCATATATTGGGCTTCGGCATAGCCCCGTTTAGCGGAAACAAGATACCACTTAAATGCTTCGGCGGGATTTTGCTCTAGATCCAGTCCCTTTGCATACCTAAGCCCTAATTTATATTGCATTTGAGCGGTTCCTTTTTTAGCTGCTTCATTAAACCACTTTACTGCCTCAGCGTGGTCGTGTTTTACACCGAGTCCCTTGGCGTAGATAAGACCCAAATTGTATTGGGATTCGGAATCGCCCTGTTCAGCCGCTTTGCGATACCACTTAGCTACTTCGGTGAGATCTTGCTCGACCCCTTGTCCATTAGCATACAGCGAGGCCATTTTTTTTGTGCCAGAATGTAACTCTGCTTAGCTGCTTTGCGATACCACCTGGCTGCTGCAACATCATCCATCTCTACTCCCTCGTTCATTTCATACATCACGCCAAGGTTATACTGGGCTGGGGCATAGCCTAGCTCTGCGGCTTTATGATGCCAATTGAACGCCTCCTTTTTATCCTCTGATACGCCCTGTCCTGCGAAATACATCCCTCCAAGGTTTAATTGGGCGCGGACGTGTCCCTGTTCAGCCGCTTTGCGGTACCACTTGATCGCCATCGCGTAATCCTGATTTATCCCGCGTCCCCTAGCAGAAATATCCCCGCGGTAGGTCTGATAACTTAATGCTACCAATTCTACATTAATACCCTGCCATAATACGGCATTCCCAATTTCTTGCTTATCTCCATCACCGATATCATACATCCACCCAAGGTTAAATTGAGCTTCAGCATGCCCCTGTTCCGCCGCCATCCTATACCATTTAAAAGCTTTATGCAGATTTTGATTGGCCCCTTTACCCGTATCATACATCCACCCAAGATAGAATTGGGCCTCGGGGTTTCCGCTTTTTGCTCGAGGTTTTAATTCCGCGTATTGAGCGTCAAACGTACCGAATACAAGACTCACTAATAAAGGAAAACTGAGAATTAAAAGCCAAGTTTTCATGCAATATTTATTTCTCTTACCGGATTCCTGAAGACTTAGACTACACACATGGTACGATTCGATAATTGGACAGAGTCATCGTCAAATGGAGTAAAATTTCGCATGCTATAATTTTACCTTTTTATGCTAGATTGCAAGGCCTGAACTATTTTCTATTTCTTTGCACAAGATGAACTACATCACGAGAAAAGCTACTTGGGATGATTTTGAATATCTGGACAATCTTGTTACTCATAATATGAAAGGGCATGTAAATAAAGTATCCATCTGGAACGCGCAGTTATTTCGAGCGAATTATAAACCTGAAACAATCGATGTGATTGAAGTGGAGAATAAGGCGATCGGTTTCACAAAGTTAGTTCACAACATCGATGAGCTTTACCTCGCGGAAATACAAATCGATCGCGCTTATCAAAACCAAGGCATTGGCACTACGATCATTAACGCGGCCATAGCTGAGTCTGAGAAACTTGCAAAAGATTAACCCTAAATGTAATCAAGGGAAATCCTGCAGTATATTTGTATAAAAAATTAGGGTTTGAGGTATTTAATGAAACCGAAACTCATCGAAAACTTCAACGTATGCCGGTAAGGTAGCCTGGCCCTTCCTCAGGGCACCAATTAAAAATATTTACTTAATTATATAAATTGAAGAGTCTTTAGGGAGTCATGCTCACACAAAGCCAAATTGAATTTTATCATACTTTTGGATTCCTTCAATTGCATCGCTATTTCAGCGATGATGAACTCACAATTATCAACGGTGAGTTTGAAACCGGAATGGCTATTGCCGAGACGATCGATAAACCCCGTGACCACCATGAACTTTTGAAATGGTCCACCCTGGGACCGGAAACTCCTTTTCACCGATCACTCCAGGAAGATGATCGGTTTTTAGGCGTAGCTGAACAAATACACGGTGAGGATGTCGTCGGTCTCTTCTGCAAGAGTAATCGATTTACTGGAAGTTCCACCGCGTGGCATCCAGACGTGGAAGATGTTCGCTTTAAAGGAATTAAATTTCTCTTCTACCTCCAATCAGTCGATGGTAACAGTGGTGCGCTACGCGTCATTCCTGGATCACATCGGAATCCATTGCACGACGCGTTGCTTAACATTAAACTACGCGGTCCCCATTCACCCTATCTCGAAGCTTCAGGCTTAAATATAAATGATATTCCGGCTCATGTCTGTAAATCTGAACCGGGTGACGTCATCGCCTTTGATTTTCGCCTATGGCATGCTGCCTGGGGTGGCTCGAAGGATCGCCGTATGTGCGCACTTAACTATTATAAAAACCCTAAGACGCAGGAAGAGATAGTAGCAGCAAAAGAGTTAGCGGGAATTAGTAAAAAAAACGAAAGCCGATTTAAAGAACCTCATTTCGACCCCTACTGGCTGGAAAATGCCGAGGGAAACACCCGACGCCAGCGATGGATTGATTGGCTGCATCACTACGACTATCTCGATTGAAAAACTATAAACCAAGAATCTATTAACAAATAAAATATCATGTCTAATTACATAATTGCCTATCACGGTGGTAGAGAACCTGAAAGTCCCGAAGCGGGAGCCGCACAAATGGAAAAATGGAAAGCCTGGATCGGCGACCTCGATGATGCCGTGGTCAACCCGGGAACTCCCTTGGGAAAATCAAAATTCGTGAGCTCCAGTGGTGTATCCGATGGCGGTGAGTCGGAAGCGTTGACCGGATTTTCTATCGTGGAAGCGGAAAGCATGGATGCAGAACTCGACATGGCCAAGAATTGTCCGTTCCTGGAAATGGGCACACTTGAAGTCGCGGAAGTGATGCACATGAACGGCTAATATCATTCAATCCCTCTTGAAAGCGACCTTGGAGAAAAGGTGTTTACCAGATGACACAAGTAAATGAAGCAGAGTATACAGAAGCCATGGCCGCTTATTTCCGTGAGGGTGAACGCCTGGCCGACACACTTGGCAACCGCGGCTCCATAAAATTCAATGCCGACGGCACCTTGCACCCTGACATTGTCAATGCCTACAAACGTATCGGGGTTTACGTGCTAGAAGGCGCTTTAAACACGGAAGAGATCAATGATTTGAGGAAGGATTTAACGGACGTTTTCGACCGCGCACCTTACACCAAAGATGCGGTGGTTGATGGCAAAGGTCGACCCGCACTTGGAATTGAATTTGCCAGGCAGCCCTTCAGTTTTGCCAAACCCTTGAGCGACGAGCTGGGTGGAACGTCTCTTGGGAACGGCAGACACATGGCAAAAATGAGAGAACCCCTACCCCGTGATGACGCCCCGGACTATGTCATATCTAAGATCAACGGCCAACTGCATTTCATGGACTCATGCTTAAGACTCTACGGCCACCCGCAACTGCTGGCGATCGCAGAACAGATCAATGGCCCCGACTTCACCCCCTTCGCCGAGTCCATCATCGTTAAACCTGCTGGACTGGGAGCCACGGTCGCCTGGCACCAGGACGGGACCCGACTGTGGGACAAGCCGGACTGGGATGAGGACACACACGGGTTCAATTTCATGGCGCAATTATACGGCAGTACCGCGGCCAATGGATTATGGGTGATCCCCGGATCACACAAAGAGGGCAAGATTGACATCAAGGCAATGATCGAGGCGAACAATGGCTCTGATTGTCTACCTGGTGCGGTCCCTTTGGTGTGTGAGCCCGGCGACGTGGTCATGACCAACCGCCAGGCCCTACATGGCTCTTTTGCCAACACTTCAGCGGACCAGCGGATGACAATCAACTTCGGTTTTCATCGCCGATCATCGGTGCTCGGTTTGCGAAAAACGGAGAATAACCAATCCATAGTCTACGACGATGAGCACATCTTCGAGAGGTCACGCATAATTGCGCTGGCTATAGACGCCAGGCAGCAGCGCTACACCCACGAGCCGCGCTACGTTTACCAACCCATGGTCGGACAGGAGGAGTCCAACCGCTGGAGTGATACGACGCGCGAAAGTATTCTCAAAGACTACAACATCAGAAACCTAGGTATTTGAGACGACGCCGTACATATTGTGGATTGTGTTTAACGCAGTGGATACCAATCACAACTTGCGTTAACGTCACCGGATTTAGCGTTCATCTGTAACGCAATGGCTCCTTTTTAAACCCACCTCATAATTTATATTGGGGCGACAATTTCACCCTGTGATGGTGAGAAATACAATAGTCAGAAATATATGGGGTGCAACGCCCCTCTAACCCTTATGAAAGTTGTTCAAACTGCCATCTGTATGCGAGTAACGGCTTAAAGTTTAAATTAAAGAATAAATGCTTGTCATACTCGTTATAGCCGCACTTTTTCTGGCCTATTGGAATGGCGCTAACGACAACTTCAAGGGTGTAGCGACCCTTTATGGGAGTGGAACGGTAAATTACCGGACTGCGATCACGATTGCAACGATCGCCACATTAGCCGGTTCAATCTGCACCATTTTTCTGGCCCAGGGCTTAGTGGCACGATTTTCCGGCAAGGGGCTGGTGCCAGAGAGCACTGCCGGCGGGATTGAATTTCTCATGGCCGTAGGTTTTGGCGCGGCATTGACGGTGTTGCTTGCGACGCGCCTGGGTTATCCCATCTCCACTACGCACAGTTTAGTGGGCGGTTTAATGGGGGCAGGATTGATGGCCATTGGAGGGGATGTGGATTTTAAAATGCTGGGCAGCACTTTTTTTCTACCTCTGATTGCGAGCCCCTTTATCGCTCTCTTGTTGGGAGCTTCAGTCTATTGGATTTTTACTCACACACGAAAGACGTTGGGACTTACTAAAGAGAGCTGTATTTGCGTGGGTGAACAACGGGAATATGTGCCCCTGACGACCCTGGCCCAAGGCGACACCGCGGCAACGGCCATGAACATCGGCCTGGAAAATATTGCGCCGCCTAAACTGGCGGTAGCCGTTGCCAATACCAGCGAATGCGTGGATCTGTATACGGACCGTGTATGGGGAGTCCATCTACAAATGCTGCTCGATATTGCTCACGGGATCAGCGCCGCCCTCGTGTCATTTGCACGTGGCTTAAACGATACACCAAAAATCGCGGGTCTTCTCGTGGCAGCACAGGCGTTTGATATAAAGTGGGGCATGGTGGCCATTGCCGTTGGTATTGCTCTGGGTGGTTTATTAAATGCGCGTCGTGTCGCGGAAACGATCAGTAATAAAATTACTGACCTGAACCATGGTCAGGGTTTTTCCGCGAACCTGGTTACGGGAATCCTCGTAATCTTTGCCAGCAATCTCGGTCTTCCCGTATCCACTACGCACGTTTCAGTCGGGTCCATTTTTGGCATTGGCATGGTGACTGGCAAACGTAACACCAAAGTGATTGGCAACATACTCATTTCCTGGATAATCACACTGCCTGTCGCGATGGCATTAAGTGCGTTAGCTTATTTATTGCTCGCGTAACTTGCCCTGAATTCCCCTCTTGACTGAATTAACAATCAGTGAGGTGAGCAATAGATTAATATACCCTGAAATTATTCGGTTAATTTTATTTGATCACTACAGGCAGACCCTCAATGTGGAATAATCTTCAGTAAAAGCTTTCACTCCTACTCACCCTCTCACTCACTTTTTTTAATAACACTTCAGTAATAGACATGTAGCTTGCTACACCTGTTAAACTGATATTCTGTAATATTATGAAAACGACACTCCCAGAGACAATCTCATGTATGAGCCCACAGTTTGTAGTATCGGACCTTGATAAATCTCTTCAATTCTACACCGAAGAGTTAGCATTCGACATTAATTTCCGCTACGAAGATTTCTACGCGGGAATTGGTTGCAATGGACACTCCATCCACTTGAAACAGGCAGTCCCGCCAAGGAAGAAAGAGAAAGAAGGAGGAAAGATGAAGACTTGGATATATACTTCGGCGTGACTGACATAGAAAGTTATTATGAAAATATACTGTCGAGGGACATTGAGGTTATTCAACACCTGCGTGAGATGCCCTACGGGAAAGAGTTTTATATAATTGACCCGGACGGCTATATACTGGGGTTTATGGACGTAACTGAATAAACAGTATTGAGAGTAACAACTATCCATACTGACGATACAACCCATTCATCGCAATGATCGACGAGAGAAAAAGAGTATCATTTGGCTCGGAGGCAGCCCTCTACGAGGAGGCGAGACCCTCCTACCCGGATTCTCTTATCGATGACATTATTGAACAAAGTGGGATCAGTAGTGGCGACCGTATCCTGGAAATCGGTGCCGGGACGGGAAAAGCGACGGCCATGTTTGCGTCCCGCGGGCAATCGGTGCTTGCGGTCGAACCAGGAAAAGAGATGGCCGAGATCGCCGAGAGAAAATTTCGATCCAATCCGAAAGTCCAGGTTCAACAATCGAAATTCGAAGACTGGGACGACCGAGGTGAGCAATTCGGAGTAGTCGCCGCGGCACAGTCTTTTCACTGGGTAGACCCGGCGATAAAATATCATAAATCAGCTGCGGTGCTTAAACCCGGGGGACACATCGCCCTCTTTTGGAATATTGCCCATGGATTGGACCCTGATATCTGTAAGGGACTGGATAAGATTTACCAGGACTACTTCCAAAACAAACAGCCATCCTTCCTCATTGAACAAGTTAAAACTAACGAAAGCGCTCTTAAGTCTACTTCAAAAATAGAAGGAGAGCTCAAAGATTCAGGAAATTTTAGTAATATAAAAACACTTTGTTATATCTGGAGCCACGAGTATAAGCGCGCAGAGTTCTTGAACTTTGTGAACACCCATTCAGACCACCTTATTCTGGATGCGGCCACTCGAAATAAACTCTTTTTAAAAGTCGGGGCCTATATTGATAGTATCGGAGGGAAAATTACTTATCCGTTCAAAACTGAATTACACCTCGCAGAGGTCGTTAGCTGAGCTTTAACTGAACTTGACGTCTCAAGCGGGCTAAAGTTAATTTGCTTTTCGGAAAAAGAGATGAAATGGCGGGAAGCAATAGAGAGTGACACTGGACTCCTGGCTGAGATGAACAGCCAGTTGAGTGAGGACGAGAACCAGCGCAACCCTTTGTCACTCCCGGCGCTTCAAAAACGAATGAGTAAATGGCTTTCCGGAGAGCATACCGCCATACTCTTTGAGCGTGATGAGCAACCTGTTGCCTATGCGCTCTATCACTACCAGGATGACTTTCTTTATTTGCGGCAGTTTTTTGTGATTAAAGAAAAAAGACGCCAGGGAATAGGTCGACAAGCTGTCGATATACTGGTCAGGGAAGTATTTCCACCGGAAAAACGCCTCGTAGTGACCGCACTTTCACAAAACCCAAACGCGATTAAATTCTGGCGAGCAGTCGGATTTTCAGACTACTGTTTGTCGCTGGAAATACTGCCCAGAACACAAGACACCGAATGATCAGCCGAATTAACCTTTCGCCTATCTGAGCCTATTCGCGTGATGACCAAAGAAAATTTGGATAGGAACGCACTGAACCAGCCAATCGGCTTTTCCGTTTCCAACTGGAAACCACCTCCAACCCCTGTAAGTCAGACGATGGAGGGAGAGTATTGCCGTATAGAACCACTCAATCCTGACCTCCACGCCGCGGCTATCTATGATGCAAACGCCCGGGATACTGAAGGTATAAATTGGACCTACCTCCCCTATGGCCCTTTCGAGACACTGGACAAGTACTTTGATTGGATGAAGCAATCCTGTTTAGGCAGCGATCCAATGTTCTTCGCCATTATCGACAAAACGAAAGGCGATGCATCTGGCGTAGCGAGCTTTCTTAATATTAAACAGGATGTAGGCACGATTGAAGTGGGGCATATCAACTACTCTCCCCTTTTACAGCAAACGACAGCTGCGACTGAAGCCATGTATCTCATGATGCAATATGTGTTTGACCTCGGTTACCGGCGGTACGAATGGAAATGCAATGTGCTAAATGCTGGATCCCGTACCGCGGCACAGCGTCTAGGTTTCTCGTTTGAAGGAATCTTCCGCCAAGCTATGATTGCCAAAGGTCGCAATCGGGATACCGCCTGGTACTCAATAATCGACACGGAGTGGCCCTCCCTCCACGATGCTTTTTTGCGTTGGCTCGAACCGTCAAACTTTGAAAAAGATGGCAAGCCGCGAACACGGCTTTCAGAATTGACTGCCCCCATAATTGAGAAACGTGATTAATGGAGTGCAATGACCCATACTAAATTAAATATGCCTTCGTTTGCGATCAAACCGCAAGGTGAAGCATCGCTAACTTTCATTGAACACAACTTAACCGATTTCAAACTGGCTGCTTTCTATGTTCGATCGGTCCCTTATGGGAGAATTACGAAGCTGGATAACCTTGGCCTCGTCCTGAAAGAAAATCGTGGGACCTGCAGCACTAAACATGGATTACTCGCACAAGTCGCAAAGGAACAGGGTCAGCCTTTTAAATTGATGCTTGGTATTTACGAAATGAATGAGGCCAATACAACGGGCGTAGGATCAGTTTTAAACCCAAACGGGCTCGATACCATTCCGGAAGCTCATTGCTACCTTTCCTATAATAATAATTACTATGATTTTACGCGTCGGGAAAGTCCTATCGAACCACAATTGGAGTTTATTCACGAAGAGGAAATAACACCGGAACAGATTTCAGAATACAAAACACAACGCCATAAATTCTTTATGGAAGAATGGTTGAAATCCAAAGATAATTTTATGAACCTCGAAATGCTGTGGAAATTACGAGAGGACTGCATTACCCACATTTCGTCCCATAGGTAAATATCAACATGAGTTATTCACTAGAAGAGTGGTCGCCAGAAAATACGCGGTGGCAGGAATTAGTGCAGGTCATTACAGAATATAAACAAGCCAGTGCTTTGGATTCATTCTTTGAACAATTTCCGCGCTATTTTTTAGTTGCGCTTAAAGAAGGGAATATCGTGGGCTTTCTCATGTTCGTGGTGTGGGAGATGGGCCCCCATGATCGGGGACACAATCCTATTCAGGTTAAAGGAAAGACATTAACAGAGGCTAAAATAATTGCTTTTGGCGTAACGTTAGATCAACGCCGGCAAGGCATCGGTCGAGCACTACAAGAAGAAACCATAAAGCGGGCAAAGGCGCTCGGCTGCTACCAGGTGCGTTCTGTCAGTGATGACACGCATCCCGAGAACCATCAGCTAAAGCTCGCGATGGGTTTTGCGGTTGAACCGATGGAACGCGAGAAACCGAGCCTGGCTTTTATCATGACTTTACAATAACTGACAATAGATGCAAATCTTGTATTTGAATATCTAGAACAACTGTATATTTATAATCCTATTAAATACTGAAAGCTATCCCATGTATTCGATATCAGCCAATGAGTACGACTTAACTGAAGAAAAACATTTAAATTATCAAAAGGAAGGATAACATTAATTGAAATCCATTATCTGTTGGGTCAAAAAATGGGGTTCGTCATATTACCAACAAACACGATATTGGATTATTCACAGTTAAGGAAATGAAGACTGCTTTCAAAAATGCTGACCTCAAGGACACTTATGAAGACAATGGAATAACCAAAAAAAGATTTTACATAGCGAAACGAAATAATAAATAAATGAAAGCCCTTCCAACTGACTAGACCGGATTGAAAGCACAGACTATGACACAAGAGAATCAAGAAGACTATACATCACCTGTTCCCAGTTACACCTTCGCGGACACCTTGGAAGAGCAGGAGGCACAACTGAAGGACAATCCACTGCTTCAACGGTTTAAGGAAGCGCGGAATAATTTTTCCGGGGATCCACACCGGCCGATATACCACTATATAAATCCTGAGAACACCCTGAATGATCCTAATGGACTGTGCTTCTGGCAGGGCCTCTGGCATCTCTTCTACCAGGGTTATCCGCCGGAAGATCCCCGTCAGCACTGGGGGCACGCGGTAAGCGATGATCTTATCCACTGGCGAGATCTCCCCTATGCGATCTACCCCAATCCGGAACGGTGCTGTTATTCCGGCGCAACACTGGTTGAAGAATCCCGTGTGATTGCCATGTATCATGGAACGGAGGTTGGCAATATGGTAGCTGTATCGAGCGACCCTCTCTTATTGAACTGGGAAAAAGTGACAGGAAAAGCAGTTATTCCAATGCGCAATCCCGATGGATCTGCACCACCCTATAAGGTATTCGATCCCTGCATCTGGAAGAAGGATGGCGTCTACTACTCTCTTTCAGCAGGTACTCTGCCGGATGGACCCGGTGGTAAAATCATTCGCGCTAATTTTCTCCTCCGTTCGAAAGACCTGGCGAAGTGGGAGTACATGCACCCATTTATCGAGGGCGACAGGTTTACACTTGTCGGCGATGACGGGGCCTGTCCTTACTTCTGGCCGATCGGGAACCGCCACATGCTATTGTTTTTCAGTCATATGAGCGGCGGTCAGTATCTCCTGGGTGACTACGACCTGCAGCGAGACAAATTTGTCGTCACCCATCACGATAAATTCAATTTTGGATCTTATGGGCCGGCCGGTGTGCACGCACCGTCCGCAACCCCTGACGGTGAAGGAGGAATCATAGTCATCTTTAACATGAATGCAGGCAAACCAACCAAGGGGTGGAATCAAATCATGACGCTGCCGCGACGCCTGACACTGTTAGCCGACGACCAAGTAGGGACGGCACCCGCGGGTGACATTGAGTCGCTGCGACGCAATCATCAGCACGTCGACACAAGAACACTCTCGGCGAATCAGGAGATCGTAATCGACGAGATCAATGGTAACGCGATGGAGATCGTAGCTGAAATCGATACTAAAGACGCGCCGATGGTCGAGTTGAATGTATTGCGTTCCCCGAACAAAGAGGAATTTACACGCATCGCCTTCTTTCGAGAGCGAGGGTTCCGGAATCGGGGTCACCGCGAGGGTTCCAATTACAGTTTAATCAGCATCGATTCCTCCTATTCATCGCTTAGCCCGGACGTCCTTTCGCGCGCGCCCGAGACGGGTTCATTTATCATTGAAGAGGACGAAGCGCTCCAGCTTCGGGTGTTCATTGACAAGAGCGTCGTCGAAGTATTCGTCAACGGCAAGCAGTGTGTCGCGATGCGTGTCTACCCCAGCCGCGAGGATAGTGTCGGCATTTCTCTGCGCTCCCAAGGACAGCATGCTGAGCTCACTTCGCTCGATGCCTGGCAGATGGAGAATATTTACGAGTAAATGACAGTAGCAGAACAGAAACGTAAATGCTGAATCACAATCCGGATCGTTTCGCCGAAGACGGTTATTGCCTCTATCCCAACGTATTCGATCCCGTGGAAGTGGAGTCGAATCAACGCCTCATGACCGAGGCAATTGAAAGGGACCAGTTAGACAACGCCAATTATTTCAGCGAACCCCATACTCGTGATGAACGCTAGCTCGCGATCTGCCGGCACCCGCAGCTACTGGACACCGTGCAGTCAGTGCTGGGGCCTAACCTGATTTTAATCTACTCCAGTGTATTCATTAAACCGCCAGGCAGCATTGAAACCGTTCCCTGGCAGCAGGACAATTCCTACTGGCCAAGTATCCAAGGCACCGATGTCGCCACCGTCTGGCTCGCCATAGATGATACCGACAGGGAAAACGCCGCGATGAGAGTAATCCCAGGATCTCACACCGGGCACCGGGAAAGTGCTACCCTACCCTCCGGGTCGCACGAAATGCTGAGTAGAAAAATCAGCGTCCAACCTGAGATGGAAGCCAGTGCCGTCAGTCTCGAGATGGAAGCCGGGAGTGTGTCCATTCATGACTCCTATCTTATGCACTCCAGCGAATCAAACCTCAGCGGGCGAAGGCGAGCGGGATACACGATGCGCTATTGCAATAGCGAAACCGTGAAAGTCGACGTAGAAAAACATCCCAACTCCATCTATCTCGTGCGAGGAGAAGCGGGCAAGCAAGGTGAGCGATACACCGATCTGCGACCAAACGGCACCTGACCCCTACAAATTCTGAGATTAAAAGTGACTGTCCGTTATTTCCGCAGGAACACATAGTTGCGTTAAAAAATGAAAGAATACCGCATGTCTTTTACCTCTGATCACTTGATTGATCAGATCATCGAAGGAAAAAAATCCGCGAGCGTTGAATGGTTGGACAAGCAGGGAGAACTCGATGAGTGGGACAGCGCCTTGAAAACAGGCCGCGTTTATACTGTCTGTGATTCAAACAGAATTCCAAAGTGTAAAATTCGGGTAGTGGCGATGGCAAAAAAGTATATTAATATCAAAGAAGCGTGCTAGGGACAGCCCGCTCCACCATAATAAATTAAATTACGCAGACGAAGACTCGGACGAAGACAAAGCTTTATTGTTTATCATTATTAAATTTTAGTCAGTCTAACCGTTAGATGACATTGCCCACCCCCACAGCCGAATTTATTGAGTGTATTGAATCCACGTTAAAATTGGATTCAAAACCTCAACTTATTTCGCAAAGCCAGAACACGGTCTTTGAGGCTTATCTTAATAATATAAAGATAGCTTTACGCGTCACAACAGACAAGCACCGCACGCATGAGCAAATTCAATCAGAAATTACTCTTATTAATGAAATTATAAACATCGTTGAATTGCCGAACCAACCGATACCGCTAAAGCTGGATCAATACGTATTACCGATTACATATGAGCACGACACTTACTATGCGGTCGCATATAAGTACATCGATGGCCGCCCGTTAGATCCAAAAAATACATATGAAATAATGAGTTCGTCGGCAATCCTTGCTCGATTTCATCGAGCGACAACGGGAAAATTAAAATCAATCGATCGCCCCACCCTGCTTCATTCTGCAATTTATGATATATCTCATTCAACTCATGATCAGTTTTACGATGAACTAGTAGCGTGGAAATCGGGTCTCCAATCATCACCACCATTTTACGGGCTCATCCATGGGGATTATAATTTCAGTAATTTAATAAAATCTTCAACTTATATCTATCTCATCGATTTTGAAGATTCCTGTTATGGCTGGTATGCTTATGACATAGCCAATGCGCTTTACATGGAGCTATTCGATCAACGCAAGGAACAAGCATACGTCAAGTTCTCGGATTTTTTTAAGCCATTCCTTCAAAGCTATTTTTCAGCATGGCCAGAAGCAAAAGTAATACTTGATGATATCCCGATGTTTGTGACTTATCGCGTGCTGATGCTGGAATCATGGCTAAATGGTAATTCTGCGGCCCCCGCTTTCATTAAGTCTGCTACGACGCCTTGGAAAAAAGAACTGCTACAATTTATTGACCTCTATAAAACAAAGCTATACCCACTGATTAAGAACATATCATCCAGCGAGATGTTGGAGTAAATGAGATAGCAACTAAACAGGAGAAATATTATGGATATGAGACCAAACCGCATTAAGCACACGCTCGCCGAGGGTGGAATCGCTAAAGTAATCTCGGGATTTACCCATCCCGATGACATCGAAGTCTACAGCCCGACCGATTTTGATGGTATATGGCTGGAAGGTGAACACGGACCGGTAGACGCAGCTGAGGTGGGAAACCTTACTCGCGCCTGTGACATAATTGGTATGACCTCTCTGGTTCGCGTAAACATGAACGACCAGGGCCTAATCTATCGCACGCTTGACCGCGGTGCCCAGGGCATCGTTGTTCCCCATGTCAATACCAAGGAAGAAGCGCAAAACGTGGTTGCCGGCGGTAAATTTGCTCCCATTGGCCAACGCGGTATGTTCCTCAGCCGCCAGGGCTTAGGGGTAAAGAATTATTTTGACGTGGCCAACGATGAGACAGCCCTCGTCATCTTGATTGAAGATATTATCGCCGTCAATAACCTGGACGAGATTCTGACCGTAGATAACATCGATGTCTTCTTTGTCGCCCCCTCAGATCTCGCGGCATCGATGGGGCATATAGGTGACCATCAGAATCCGAAGGTTCAAAAGACAATGCTCGATGCTATTGCTCGCATTAATGATGCCGGGCGTGTAGCCGGAACGATCGGAACGATTGAAAATGCTGCGGAATTTATTTCAGCTGGAGTTCGCTTTTTATATTCCCCGATGGGATCCTGGATCGCTTCAGGAGCTGCTGAATATCTGAGTATCGCTCAGAATGCGAAGTAATTGCGTCGGAGACGCGGTAATGCGTATAAGAGATAATGGGTGTATATGGTAAGACTGGACGCATGCGATAGTGGTTAGGGACGATTTTATGTCTGGAGCCCGAAATGTAATCTTCATGCTGGCTGATCAGTTGCGGGCTGACAGTGTCGGCTGCTATGGCAACGCTATCGTCCAGACGCCGAACCTGGATAAACTGGCGGCCGAGGGAACACGGTTCGACTCCGCTTTCGCGCAACATCCACAGTGTGTCCCCAGCCGCTCTTCAATCCTTACCGGGCGCTATCCTCACGCCAATGGAGCGATATCCAACCATTGCGCGATGCATGAACAGGAAGTGACATTACCCGAGTATTTAAGGTCAGCGGGATGGGATACCTGCGCCACGGGAAAATTACACTTATTTGAACAAAAAACGAATGCCTCTTTTACCGAGCAGATGTTGTGCGAAGGGCAAAACTCCGCCGCGACCGATCCCGAGGTAATCTATCCTCATTATAAAAAATGGATTAAAGAGAACGGGTATTGGGATCACTTCCTACGCTCTTACGGCCACCACGCGACCCAGGAATATCTCGATACCTTTCAATGCACGGTTAATTGCATCCCCGCTGAAGCTTACTTTGATGTGTGGGCGGCAGATCAGGCGGTTACCTGGCTTGAAAACCGTTCGTCCGAATCACCCTTTTTCCTTTTTGTCGGTTTCCCAAATCCCCATAACCCGTTTGAACCTCCGGAACCCTATGCCTCACTCTACAATCCTTCAGAGATGCCGCTGCCGGAATCCTTTCATAGTGACTTGTCTCAAAAGCCGCCGCACCAGGCAAAGTATAAGGTCGAAGGCCGACCGAGTAACTATGAAAACTTAGACAAGGAGAGCTTA
>Ga0114999_10002550_pt1 | contig 23767 bp, 18 predicted proteins | sample ArcticOcean_MG_C_3_FD_89820 | JGI IMG/M metagenome (GOLD analysis project Ga0114999, IMG submission 89820) | Marine microbial communities from western Arctic Ocean - ArcticOcean_MG_CB8_126 | ecosystem: Environmental > Aquatic > Marine > Oceanic | place: Arctic Ocean: Canada Basin | collected...
ATCCCAAGATAAACATTTCCTCCACAGGATCGCTCCGTCTTAAGATCGACGGCTCCGGCCCGTGATACGTCCCAATACTTCACATGGAAAACGCGCACACATACGCGCGGACTCCCGGGACTGGAGCCGAGCAGATGGATTCTTACACTCCGGTTAGGAGGCTGTCAAGAAGCTGATATCGCACCAAACAGGGCGATTTCAACATCTCAGCAAACTCTTATCCGTTAGCGGATGAACATCATCTACGGGGCACCTGACTCGATTGTCATGGCGTTTGGGAGAATACGTGCGCTACCAGATCAGTGTCAACGACTTTTTGTACTCGTCATTTGCACTTTTGGCTCGTGTTTTCAGGAGTTACACGCACATCAATCGTAAGTAGCCCAAACGCGACGAGACCGCCGTGGCCCAAGAACACGGCAGTCTCGCAGTTTTTTCAGGTTCAAAGTGAGGGGGAATCTCCCAGCGGAAATCATTTACCCCGCTTTGTTAATAGAAGCCAGGAACTCCTCATTGTCCTGCGTCTTGGACATGCGCTCGATAACGCGTTCGGTCCCGACAGTGTTGTCGCCGCCCGAGTCAGAAGCGATGATCGAGACCATCCGACGAATAAGCCAGATCTGTCGCAGATCCTGTTCGCTAAGCAGCAGTTCCTCATGCCGGGTCCCGCTGCGCTGGATATCGATAGCCGGGTAGACACGGCGTTCCGCAAGGACACGGCTCAGGTGGAGCTCCATGTTGCCGGTGCCCTTGAACTCTTCATAGATCAAGTCGTCCAGCCGACTGCCGGTGTCGATCAAGCAGGTCGCCAGAATCGTCAGGCTCCCCGCCTCGTCACAGTTCCGGGCCGCACCGAAGAAACCCTTGGGAGGGTAAAGAGCCACGGGGTCCATACCACCGGACAACGTTTTGCCGCTGCCGGGCACAGACAGGTTGTAAGCCCGTGCAAGCCGCGTGAGGCTGTCCACAAGGATGACCACGTCTTCTCCGGCCTCAACAAGGCGCTTAGCCCGGGCCAGGGCGGCCTCTGCCGCACGAGTGTGGTCTGCCGGTGGCTCATCAAACGTGGAGCTAAAGACCTCACCTTCAATAGAGCGCCGCATGTCCGTGACTTCTTCCGGTCGTTCGCCGACCAGCGCCACGATAAGGCTCAAGCCCGGATTGTTGGCGGTGATGCCCTCTGCAATCTGTTTTAAGAGAATCGTCTTACCGGCCTTGGGTGGTGCGACGATTAGTCCACGCTGCCCCTTGCCTATCGGAGCAACTAGGTCGATCAGACGGGTCGCCATGTTTTTCGGCGTCGTCTCAAGTTTGATGATCTCGTCAGGGAAGATCGGGGTGAGTGACTCAAATTTAGGCCGTTTGAGGGTTGATTCCGGGTCCAGGCCGTTTACGACCTCCACTCTAATCAGGGCGTAGTACCGCTCCCCTTCCTTGGGGGCACGGACCTCTCCGGCCACCTGGTCGCCCGGCCTGAGACCGAAACGCCGGACCTGCGCGGGTGATACATATACCTCAGGGTCAGACTCCGTCGTGTTGCCCGTCGGCTGTCTCAAGAATCCGTGACCATCTCCACTCACCTCAAGCACGCCCATACCCAGAAGTTGATCTGCCTCTTCCGCATGGCGGGAAAGGATCTGGAGGACAAGGTCTGAGCGCTTTCTCGGAATCCCGTTTCGAAGAGTTAGCTCAAGCGCCCTGGAACGGAGCTCGTCCATCGACATCGCACCTACGTTGCCGAGTTGCGAACCACCCTCGTCGTACTGGATATCCGTGGGCAGTCCCGCCGGTGCTGCACGGCCACGACCGTTTGAACGACGACCCCGGTGCGATGAGCGGCGACGCCTGCCGCGGGATTGACTCTGAGTAGTCAGTTGAGTTCCTCCAGGTTGTGCCTCTTGTTTGAGGCGAAGATTGGTGACGACAAACGCGTCTTGTGCAGAACCCCTGTCGCCGGAAGTTACCGTAGAGGCGGGCGTAATGCCAACCAATCCGGCGTCCCGATTCACATGGGCGCTAGTTGCTAAATGATCTATTGAAGAGTGTGGGGGGCGGAGTCTCGTTAGAGTCGATCTCCGGGGGCCGACCTGCATGCCGACGCGGTATGTCCGTCTTGTAGACCTGTGGGCGTTCTGCCTCTTGACCGGAAGGACCGCTGGTGTCCAGAGATGCCCGCGACGTCGACTGACGTTTTCTGCGGACGGGTACCGGGAGGTGCCCATAAATAAGGGCAGGTCGGAAGTCCCGACCGGTCGCCATGTCCTTAGTTTATCGAAGTAAGCGACTCCCACGATTATATCACAAGGTCCTTCTTTCCTCTATGTAGCGATACCTGATCGCGCAACTATCTCAGGCGAAGACGGCGCCTCCTCCTCCAACGATTCGTCCAGCGGCATCTCATGCTGTGCACCTTCACGGAGGGTTTCGATAGCAGCACCAACAAACTCTCGGAAAAGTGGGTGCGGCCGGTCCGGCCTGGACGCAAACTCAGGGTGGAACTGCGATCCAACCATGAACGGGTGTCCCGCCACCTCGCTGATCTCCACAAGAGATCCGTCCGGTGCGGTACCGCTAGAAATCAGACCCGACTCGTTGAGACGTTCTCGGTATTCATTATTCAACTCATACCTGTGGCGATGTCGTTCATTCACCATCTCATCGCCGTACGCATCAGCCGCGATAGTACCGTCGATCAACTTGCACGGGTAAAGACCGAGACGCATCGTCCCCCCGGTCTCGCCCAACTCTTGCTGGCCCGGCAGATACGCAATCACATGGTTCTTTGAGCCCGGATCAAACTCCGCAGAGTTGGCGTCTTCCAGCCCAAGCACAGATCTCGCGTACTCAATCACCATCACCTGCATACCAAGGCAGAGACCTAAATAGGGGATACCGCGCTCGCGTGCGTACGAGGCCGCAGAAACCATTCCCTCCACACCACGCTCACCGAAACCGCCCGGGACAATCACCCCGGACGACTGGTTCAGCAACTGGTCTGCGCCATGCTCCTCAATATCCTCAGCCTTCACCCAATCAATTTCTACCGCACAACCGTGGGCAAGCGCGGCGTGTCGGAGCGCTTCAATTACGGAGAGGTAAGAATCTGGAAGCTCCACGTACTTCCCGACGATCGCCACACGAACGGTACGGTCTGGGGCGCGAAGTTTGTCCACCATATTTGACCATGCAGAGAGGTCTGGTTTTCGGGTAATGCCAAGTCGCTCTGAAAGGAAATCTCCAAAGCCAGACTCTTCCAGGCTAAGCGGCACGGCGTACACCGTATCCAGAGTTTCCAGGCCGATGACAGCCTCGGTTGGCACGTCACAGTAAAGCGAGATCTTCTTCCGCAGACCCAGATCGACATCGAAGTCGCTTCGGCAAATAATCGCGTCCGGTTGAATCCCGATACCGCGGAGCGTCTGAACGCTGTGCTGCGTGGGCTTAGTCTTCAACTCGCCGGTCGAACCCAGGTAAGGCAAAAGCGTGAGGTGGACGTAGGTGGCGTTGTCACGCCCCACGTCGTTGTGCATCTGGCGGATAGCCTCAAGGAAAGGGAGCCCCTCTATGTCGCCGACCGTTCCTCCCACCTCTATTACGGCGACGTCAGCACCGGATTCGTCTGCCAGCTCATGGATGCGCTCTTTAATCAGGTTGGTCACATGCGGAACCGTCTGAATGGTCCCGCCCAGGTAACGACCGTTTCTCTCACGGGTAATAACGTCTGAGTAGATCTGACCCGCCGTGACGTTTGATGTCGCAGTGAGTTCCAGGTCTATGAAACGCTCATAGTGGCCCAGGTCCAGGTCCGTCTCTGAACCGTCCCCGGTCACGTACACCTCGCCGTGCTGGTACGGAGACATCGTCCCGGGGTCCACGTTGAGGTAGGGATCCAGCTTCATAACGGCGACCGTCGCGCCTCGACTCTTCAGCATCCTCCCGATAGAGGCAACGACGATACCCTTACCAAGGGAGCTAACTACTCCCCCGGTAACAAACACGTACTGGGTCAAGGTCGTGCCTCCTTGAATTTGAAAAGCGCCGGGGATTCAAAAAGCGCTGAGGGTGCGGGTTTCATAGAAAATACCGAATTCATTGGAAATATCGGTAATACCGGTCTAGTCGAAAACGGAACAACGGCGACGGACAAAGCAAAAGCCTGCTGTTCTGTTACTTCAGTTCGTAAATTCGGCGAATGGCGCCCAGATCCACGGCCAGATTTACGAGAGGTCAGGTAGCCGGGTGAGCCGGGGGGAAACCGCAGGGCCGGAGGAACCGGCTTTTCGTAGTTGAGTTTGCGGTCTACACGACTAATGGGGAGGTGTACCTCTATGGGGGTCAGAAAGCGACTCCAAATCCGATGCCCCGAGGTTACCAGACGACCGACCTCCCGGCGAGACCCCGTCGGATCATCCGACGTCAGCAAACCACTGACCAGGTCACTATCAACTACATACACGGACCACCGTCGCCATACTCGCCGTTTTGCCCACGATGGTGGGCAATCTCAAACAGTCTGTAGACGGGACGTGATCGGGTGATATGTTTACCGCTCAGAAATATAAAGAAGTCGTCAGAAAAACCAGAAACTCAACTACCCGGAGTCACCCGGTTTTAGATCGAGACCCCGGATCATCTCCTTACATGAGGAAATGGAGTCGCCCATGACCAAACTGGACCTGACCGGCAAGAAGGGCGTCGTGTTTGGCGTCGCCAATGCGCGATCCATCGCGTGGGCCATCTCACAGGAACTGGCGGACGCCGGTGCCGACCTTGCATTCACCTACCAGACCGAACGCCTGCTCGAACCCGTCAAAAAAGCCGTCTCCTCACTTGGCGATCCATGCCTAGTGGAGTGCGATGCAACCGATCCCGCACAGGTCGAAGCGGCTTACAAAACCGCCGTTGCCGCACTGGGCGGCCTGGATTTCGTCGTCCATTCGATCGCGTACGCAGAGCGGGACGATCTCGGTGGCGAATTTTCGAAGACCGGCATTGATGGCTTCCGCACGGCGCTCGAGGTCAGCGCTTACACGCTGATTCCGGTCACCGCTCTCGCAATCCCACACATGGGAGAGAACGGCGGTGCTGTCGTCACCATGACCTTTGATGCATCCGAAAAGGTGTACCCAGGCTACAACGTCATGGGCACGGCAAAGGCGGCACTTGAGAACACTGTGCGTCAGCTCGCCGCCGAGTTCGGGCCGCAGGCAGTTCGCGTGAACGCCGTCTCAGCCGGTCCCCTGCCAACGCTCGCTGCCCGCAGCATCCCCGGCTTCAACGAGATGCGGCGAGCCCACGCAGACCGCGCGCCGATCGGCAGAAACATCACGCACACCGAGGTCGCGCACGCCGCAGTTTTCTTGCTGAGCGACCTCTCTACAGGGATCACGGGTCACGTGTTGCCGGTCGACGGCGGTTACGGGATCATGGGCATTTAGTGCTCCAGACTCACAGAACCAAAACAAATCAACACATACAAAGGATAAAACATTGGCCGAGCCGACCGCCCCACTGACCGAAGCTGAACTGGATGCAATCCGACAGCTCGACACCCCGACTATCTCCAACGCTCTTGAGCTGATAGACGGACTCCGACCCTGGACCGACGGCTTCACCCGTCCCGACATCATCTGTCGCTTCCCGGAGTTCAAGACAGTCGTCGGCTACGCCGTAACCGTCGAGATCGCATCCGCCGTTCCCGGCCGAAAGTCCGTCCCGCGAGACCAGTATTGGGAGTCAATCGTCGCCCAGCCGTCGCCACGCATGATCGTCATCCACGACCGTGACGAGAAACCGCTTGGCTCCTTCTGGGGCGAAGTGAATGGAAGCGTCGCCAAGGGTCTCGGAGCAGTCGGCGTCGTCACAGACGGCACCGTACGTGACCTGGACGAGGTACGGGAGATGGGCTTCCAGTTCCTCTCAAAAGATGTCTGCGTCTCGCACGCATACGTTCACGCAGAGGCACTGGGCACGACCATCGAAGTTTCCGGCATGAAGGTCAGCCCCGGCGACCTCATCGCAGCCGACAAACACGGCGCCATCCAGATCCCACTTGAGGTCGCAAGAGACATCCCCAGGTTGGCTGAGCTGATGACCAAGTACGAGGCGCCGATGATCAAGGCAGCGCAAGCTCTCGGAGCAACTCCCGCCACGCTCGCAGTTGCAGCAGCGGAACAGGCGAAAGTAAGAGAGAACAACGCGGCCTACTAGGACGTATAACGCACCGTGGGGAGTGGCCGCCTGACTGTTTTTGCCTTAACCGGTAATCGGTGTGCGGCGGCGCTGGTCCACGGTGCGAACCTCCGATGGCCTCTCAGGCTGGCCTGTGCCGGTGGTCGCCCGTGTTCAAGCGGGGCCGCTCAACGGAACCGGAACAAGGCACAAACTCCACGCCCGTTTACGAGCGTGGACGAGCAGGCAGCGGTCACTCCCTCGAGTTAGCTGCGCTTGCCGACCGGTCAACGGTCAAACTCCATCGTGAAGCGAATGCACAGCTCGGCCTCGGTTCGCTCGGTATAGAAATAATTCTCCGTTGGACCTAATGAAGGGCCCCGAACGACATTTCGTTCGCTAGGATGGCCCCTACTTCATGTCATCTGAACAATCGACGATCTTGCCTGCAGGCGATAAAAGCCCCACGGGGGCCGAATACAACCGTTGGAAGCTGCGGGCGCTCTTCGCCTTCGCCGGGTTCTACCTCTTCGTGTACATGGGCCGATTTGCACTGTGGCCGGCTGCGCCGATCATCCGCGAAGACCTCGGCTTCACTCACGTCGAGATCGGAATAATCAACGCCGTCTTGCTATGGGGTTTTGGCGCGGGCGACCTCGTTCACGGACGATTGGCCGAGGCCTACGGTCTGAGACTATGGGTGACGTTTGGAGCGATCTCGACAACGATTCTGGCAGTCACGACAAGCTTCGCCACAAACATCTGGACTTTCGCAATCCCCTGGGGCCTGGCCGGTTTCGTAAACGCCGCCGTCTGGGCACCCGGAATCTCACTCATATCGCAGTGGTGGCCCCGCCACCAGCGCGGGCGGGCGATGGGAATGGTAGGCGTGGCTGCCGGCGGTGCAATGCTCACTATGTGGCTCGTCACGGGTTGGGTCGCCTCGGAATGGGGTTGGCGCGCCGCTTTCCGATACCCACCGCTATTGATGGCGGGCGCAGCAATCGTCTTTTTCCTGCTGGTCAGGGACCGCCCGGCGGATGTCGGGCTGGAGCCGTACGAAGAGGATCCTGAATCGTACACAGGCCGTGCGGAAGCAGCCCCCTCCGAACAACTCAAAGGCCTTGGGCCCTACAAAGCACTGCTCACCAACTGGCATTTTGTCGCCGTCTCCCACGTAAAAGGCCTAGAGAACATCGTTCGATACGGTCTGACGACATGGGTCCCTATCTACTACTTCGAAGAAGGTGGACTGTCGATCGAATCGACAATCCTCGTCACGGTCGCACTGCCGATCGGATACCTCACGGCGCCGCTCGTGTCCGGCTACATCTCGGACCGATTTATGGACAGCCAGCGCCGCCCAATGACAGTGGCATCAGCCGTCATCAGCGCCATCGTTCTAGTGGCCATAGCGTTTGCGCCGGCCGATAACGAGTTCCTGGGCGCGGGCCTATTGCTGGTCGGCGGGTTCGCCATGAGCCTGACGCTGGTAGCTGCAACTGCCGTGGACATCGGCGGACGACACATGGCCGGTACCGCAAGCGGACTGCTGGACGCCCACGGCTACTTGTACGCCGGGGCGCAGGCGTTGATATTCAGCGTGATCCTGGACGCCAGCGGCAGCCCGTGGGAGATCGTCTTCCTTGCGATGGCCGTAACCCGCCTAATCTCCGCAGGCATCATCTGGCGAATCCGCATCTGAGCGCCGTGTAGACTGCGCCCCAGTGAGCGGCACCTTGATTCGGTGGTCAATAGGGATTCGACGGTCAATGAGCCTGATTTGCCATACAGGGGAGGTGTCTGATGCGGATTCAGCGCACGACGAACGAGATCACGTCCGAGTGGTTGACCACCGCTCTGCGCGCTAACGACCGTCTGGGAACGGCGGAAGTACAAGCGGTGAGCGTCGAGCCCATCGGACAGGGCCGCGGTTTTGCCGGGTCGATAGTTCGATTGACCGTGCGATACGCGGGCGACACTGACGCTCCGTCCACGATGGTCAGCAAACTACCGTCCATCGATCCAGAGATCCGCCGGTACGCCGTGAAAGACGGCATGTATCGACGAGAGACGATGTTCTACCGGGAACTGGCTCAAGACTCAACGATCATCGTCCCAGACTGCTATTACGCCGAGCATGATTCAGTCACCGGCGACTTCGTACTCCTGCTCGAAGATCTGACAGACCTGCAGGAAGGCAACGAGATAGTCGGATGCTCACTTGACCAGGCCAGGTCTGTAGTCCAGAGCCTTGCTCAACTTCACGCTACATGGTGGAACAGTAAACAGCTCAGCAGGCATAGCTGGCTGCCCGGAACTGGCGATTCATCAGCCTCGTTCAGCGCCCTTCAGGATCGCTATCGGGAAGCATGGAATCGGGCCGCGGACACCCTCGCATTGATCTTCCCGCGTTCCACGTTCGCAATCGCAGAACGTTTCGGCCGCGGGCTGGCGTCAGTCCTTCAAGCGGCAGCAACAGGCGACCAAACCTTGAACCACGGGGACGCCCACCTTGGAAATCTGTTCTTTCGTGATAACGAAGTCGTCTTCACGGACTGGCAGAACGTCATGGCCACCAGCCCCACGCTCGACGTCGCCTACTTCATCCAGGGCAGCCTGCCTGTAGAAGGACGTCGCACACACGAACGCGCACTTCTGGATCTGTACGCCTCGACACTAGAGGCCAACGGCGTCACCAACTACACGTCAGACAATCTCATAGAGGACTATCGGCGTGGTCTCCTAAGAACCCTCGTCCCGTCAGTACTGTCAGTCGCCAACCTCGACATGGATTCGCCAGAAACTAGAGAACTCGTGCAGACCATCGGCGCACGAATGATTGCCATCGCCGACTGGGACTGCGGAGATCTGATTTCGGGTTGATCAAAATCAGATCTCGGTAAGACACGGCCCACTGGCCTCCCCGCGGGTCTATGATTGCCACCGTAGAAAATTCAGTCACACGTAAATCGTTCAGGAGTTTCTTGGCATCTTCGGAAGGTAACGCGACGCCCGGGCTAAGCCTGCTTGAGGCCGCCCGACGCTCAGGCCTCGAAATAGCCGAGGCCCACGAGCCCACCGACAAGACCGTCGAGCTAAACGGCCTCAAGTTCCACTACTTGGACTGGGGCAACGAGCACCTTCCTGACCTGCTCTTCCTCCACGGAACCGCACAACAGGGTCACTCCTGGGACTTCGCATCGCTCGCGCTGCGGGAGCGCTTCCATTGCATGGCGCTGGACCAGCGCGGCCACGGCGATTCCGAATGGGACCCGGACGGCAACTACGGCGCACCGACATACGTCCCAGACGTCGAAGCCTTCGTCGACACCGTCGGCCTGGAAGACTTCGTGATGGTCGGTCACTCCATGGGCGGCCGTAACGCCTACACCTACACATCAGCACACGGCGACAAGGTGCGAGGTTTGATAGTCGTTGACGCCGGACCTCGCATGGAGGAACCGGGCGGGGCACGTGTACGCAACTTCATGGACGGTCAACATGAGTTCGACACATATGAAGACCTCGTCGAGCGCGTCCATTCTTACCTCCCCGGCAGGCCCATAGAACAACTTCGAGGAAGCCTGACCCACACGACCCGCCAATTCCCAAACGGCAAGTGGTCGTGGAAGTACGACCCCAACATTCGCCGACCGGTTAACGGGCCCAACGACTCCGAAGATGCTCGATGGGACATCCTCTCCGCCATCACCTGCCCGACCCTCTACGTAATCGGCGGCGATAGCGAGATGCTGACCCCACCGAGCATCGAACGTATGCTTTCGTCCATTCCGGGCAGCGTGGCAGAGACCGTGGAGCGCGCCGGGCATCTTGTCGCAGGAGACAACCCTGCAGGATTCCACGCCGCCGTCTCCCCGTTTCTCGACTCCCTGCGTGCGCAGACCTAGGAGCGCATAGCTACGTCAACCTCCAACAACACAGAAGCAACGCAAGAAACCCCTGAGCCAGACTCGGTGTCCGATTCAGCGCTAGATTCGGAATCAGGCGAACAAAAACAGTCCCGATTCTTCTACGGCTGGTGGATCGTCGGAACCGGCGGCCTTGTACAGGGCTACGCATCCGGCGTGTTCTGGCAGGGGTTCGGCGCATTTTTCACGCCGATCGTCGAAACCTTCGGCTGGAGCCGGGGCGGCACGGCGCTGGCGCTATCTTTCAACCGCATCGAATCCGGCGGGATGTCGATAGCAGTCGGTTGGATGCTCGACAAGTACGGCCCCCGCAAACTCATGGCTGTCGGGCTATTCATAACTGGCCTTGGCTTTATAGGCATGAGCCAGATGCAGTCGCTATGGCACTTCTACATAGTGATGGCCGTGCTCACGTTCGGGATGTCCTTCGGGACCTTCATCCCTATCGTCGCGACCGTCGGCAACTGGTTCGTTAAAAAACGAAGCCGCGCCATCGGACTGCTTATGTCCGCCTCGGCCATCGGCGGGATGATGGTCCCGCTGCTCGTCTGGTACGTCGACGCAGTCGGCTGGCGCGCTGCAATATTCTGGGTCGGGGTCGGCTTCTGGATCATCGGCATCCCGGCCATCATAATGATGACCCGGCAACCGGAAGACAAAGGCATGCTCCCGGACGGCGATCCCGTCGTACGCAAGAAAGACGGCGGCCTCCAGAACCCGGTCATCGAACGTAGAATCCCGGTCATGACGGCGTTAAAGACGCGCTTCTTCTGGCAACTCGCCATCGGCACAAGCCTCGGCCACCTTGTCAGCTCGACCACCCTGCTGCATATCGACGCAATGCAGTCGTTCGACATCTCCAGAACCACCGCCAGCCTCGCCGTCTTCGGGTTTGCTGTTGGCAGCTTCGTCGGGCGACTAGTAATGGGTTTCATCGGCGACTACGTCGACAAGCGCTACCTGCTAGCGATCTCGTTCAACATGCAGATCCTTGGCGTACTCGGGCTGGTCTCTCTAAATGCCACGATAGGCGGCGTATTTCTGGGACAGTGGGGCCTTGTCATCTACGCAGCGTTCTTTGGCGCAGGGTTCGGGTCAAGCATCCCGGTCAGGATGGCGATGATCGGCGACTACTTCGGCCGCCAGACCTACGGATCAATGCTCGGCCTAATGAGCACGGCAAACGCTGCCATCGGCGCGTTCGGGCCGGTCTTCGTAGGAATCATGTTCGACATGACCGGCACGTACCGCACTCCATTCCTATGGCTAATCATAGTACTGCTGGCAAGCGGGCCGATGATGCTGACGCTGGAAAAGCCAGCCAGGGTAAAAGCCCGCTTCCGTATCGCACTCCACAACATAGATCTGGCCAAAGAAGCAGAAGCCAAAGCCGAAAAAACCCAGGCGTAGCAGGTCAAAGACGGCCAAATAAAGCCAGGACCAAACGCCAGAGGAAACACCCAATTGAAATCCAGGCCAAACCCGTCGCAGCGGATAAGGTCGAGGTTAAGTTTGGTAGTTGTAGCGGGGGACTTCTGGCGTGGCTGCGCCTTCACAGAAAAACATCTGCGGGTGATCGCGCCGGAGACTCACCAACACACGCTGCCCGACCTCGATCGTGAGCAAATGCGGCATCTGGCAGTGAATACGAAGTCCCGAGTTTAGCTCCACCTCATACGTGTACGCCCAGCCCTGGAAAACACGATCCATAACGACGCCCTGCCCCTCATCCGATGGCGCAAGAACAAAGTCATCCGGGCGCGCCATCACTTGAAGCGGCAAAGACGCTGGCGGCTCAAAACCGGGAATCGCACGAGCTGGCCCGGCCTCCGTCACAAGCCGGGTTCCCACGACTTCGACCGGCAAGAAATCTGCCATGCCCATAAACCGAGCCACAAAATTGGTGGCAGGCCGGTGAAATACACGCTCAGGGACATCGACCTGTTCGATTCGACCGTCCACCTGCACACCTACAAGATCCCCCATAAACAGAGCTTCCTGTTGATCGTGTGTGACGAACACCGTAGTCGTCCCGGCGGCCTTTACGATCTCCCTGATCTCTGCGCGGACCCGTTCTCTCAATCCCGCATCCAGGTTGGAAAACGGCTCATCCAGTAGCAGCACATCGGGTTTCGACGCCAGCGTGCGTGCCAGAGCAACACGCTGCTGCTGCCCGCCGGATAACTCGCTCGGCAGACGTTTACCAAGCCCCTCCAGACCCACAAGCAAGAGCACTTCTTCAACGCGCTCGGACCGGCCTTCCCGGCCCAGGCTGTACCCGACATTCGCCTCGACCGTCATGTGCGGAAACAGCGCGTAATCCTGAAATACGATACCGACGCTACGCTTGTCTGGGCCAAGATGCCGTCCGGTGGACGCCACGAGTTCGCCACCGATCTCTATCCGCCCTGTGTCCAACACCTCAAGCCCGGCGATCATCCTAAGCACCGTGGTCTTGCCACATCCGCTGGGACCCACAAGCGCCAGGATCTGGCCGCGTTTCACTTCGATATCGAACTCTTCGACGGCGACTGAGGTTCCAAACGTCTTGCTAACGCCGGTGCAACGCAAAGCAATATCGTCGGTGGTCGCGCCCTCAGAGCGCTTCCTTCTCATTCCCGGCAGCCCGATCAATTGTTAGACCTTTCGCGTAAGACGAGGAACGTCATCGGCGCGGCCGATGCGAGCACAAGTAGCAGTGATGGAGCGGCCGCACGGGCGAAAAACGCTTCTTCTGCTGCCGTCCAGATCGATGTGGCAAGCGTCCGTGATTCTACCGGTCCCAGGATCAAAGTTGCAGGTAACTCCTTCATCGTAAGAAGAAACACCATGATCGCTGCCGCCGCCAGACCCGGCCGTATGACCGGCACCGTGACCGTCAGAAAGGCGTTGATCCGAGTGCGTCCAAGGCTCATCGCCGCTTCTTCCATACGAGGATTCACCTGCATCAGCGAGGCTCGGATCGAACCAACAGCCACCGGCAGGAATAGCACCACATAGGCGAAGACCAACAAATACACCGTCTGGTAGATGCCCGTTGCGTACCTGATGCCGAAGAAGACCAGCCCCAGCCCGACGGCGATCCCCGGCATGGCGAACCCGACGTATGAAAAACGTTCCAGTCCTGCCGACAGCAATCCGGGGCGTCGTACCGATAGCACCGATATCGGCACGGCAGCGATCACCGTGGCCACCGACGCAGCTATCGAATATCTGACAGACGTAAACGCCGCACCCCAGTCAAACAGCTCCGACTCACCGGCGTTGATTCCACGGCCCAGCCAGTAGATCAGCACAAATACAGGGATCGCCAGCGCAAGAAATGTTACGACACCCGAAAAGATGGTCGCAGGTATACGCCAGCGCCCCAGCGTAACGACACGACTTTTCCTGCGAGCGGCGTTCGCCCCGGCGTAGTAACGAGCACGCCGACGTGCCGATGCCTCAATCAGGATCAGGCTCACCGCAACGCCAAGCAATACAAGAGACAGTGCGGCAGCTGCGGTCCGATTGAATGCGCTGTTGTACTCGTTAAAGATGACCCGGGTGAACGTGTCGTACTGGAGCAGCGCTACCGCTCCAAAATCGCTCAGCGTGTATAACGCCACCAGCAGCGCACCCGCGCCGATGGCCGGATAGAGCAGCGGTAACGTGACCCTTCGGAATGTCTGCCACGGCGATCGACCCAGCGACCACGACGCCTCTTCCATCTCGGGTTCAAGCCGCCACAGCGTTGCTCGAACCGTCAAAAACACGTACGGATAGCTAAGTAGGATCAAAACCGCCGATGCGCCGGTCAGGCCATACATATCGGGCAGACGCTCGACACCAAACGGCCCTTCCAGCCAGCCCTGCAAGAGCCCCTTCGGCCCAAAAGCGGATATGAATGCCAGTGCGCCAACATAGCTCGGTATCGCCAGCGGCAAGACCGAAGCCACTGCCCACGCACGCCTGAACGGAAGGTCGGTGCGCACCGTTAGCCACGCCAGTGGAACCGCTATCAGTACCGACCCAAGTGTCACCAGAGCGATCAACTGGATGGACCGCCACAGGATCGCAACGGTATCGGCGTCGAAAATTGAATCGACCGCTGAATCCCCAGATTCGGCAGCCCGGACAGCAAGGTAAAGAACGGGCAATGATGCGGCACCAGCGACCGTAATGGCGGCCAGCCACAACGACAGCGGTTCACGCCTCAACCAGTGCGGCAGCAACCGTCGTAGTGTCCCAGATATCCGAAAAGTCCCGGACACCACAGTGAGCTGTTCGCCTATAACCCGAGTTTCCTGTGTTACCGGGGGGCCGTTCATGGCAAAGCGCCGACATCACGTAGAAGGTCTTGCGTCGCAGCCAGGTCGCCCAGGTCAGACACGTCGACGTCTGGCGTCTTCAGATCAGCCAACTCTGGCAGGAGCTCGGCGTGCGCGACGCCATCGATAAGCGGGTACTCGTACGTCTCCTCTGCAAAGTATTTCTGGGCATCTGAGCTCAGAAGGTAGTCCAGAAATATCTGCGCCTGGGCAGTGTTGTCCGCCGTTTTCAACATCGCCACACCCGTGACCAGCACAGCAGAACCGGGGCCACCACCGGGAAGGAAGTAGTTGCGAGCCGCAAAATCCTCGCCCTCCTCCGCAAGGAAACGGTGGAGGTAGTAGTGGTTGACGAAGCCGACTTCCACCTCGCCAGCGCCGGTTGCGGCGACCGTCGGCGTGTTTTTGGCGTAAACCCGTGGCTCGTTCGCCACGATGCCTTCAAGCCAGTCACGCGTCCTGTCTTCGCCCCAGATCAGCCGCATCCCGGTAACCATCGACTGGAACGATCCGTTCGTTGGAGCCCAGCCTATGCGTCCCTTCCAGTCCGGGTCCGTAAACCCATCAAGCGTGTCCGGGAGATCTTCCGGCGACAGCTTGTCAGTGTTGTAAACCACCGTCCTCGCACGGCCCGACACGCCAACCCACAGCCTGTCTGGAGAGCGAGCCCAGTCAGGCACACGTCCGATCAGATCGTCAGTCAACGGCGCAGCAAGATCGATGATCGAACCCAGTCCACCCGGGTCCTGTGCAAAGAACACATCGGCGGGCGATCGGTCTCCCTCTTCCAGGAGAGTCGCAGCCAGCGCACCGGTTCCAGCGTAGTTCACCTTTGCGTCGATTCCGGTGGCCTCTTCGAACATCTTGATCAGTGGGTCGATCAGTGACTCGCTCCGACCGGAGTAGATGACCAGTTCTCCACTCTCGTCGCTTGATCCGGAGTTTTCGGAGGCAGAGCCGTCGCCATCAGATGAACAGGCGACCGTAAGAATCAGGGCCGCCATAAGGACCAACGCCAGCAAAATCGGGCGTCGGGCCAACAGGTGCGATATTTCTGTTGCCATTCCTCGCGTTTGGGCCTTTCGTCACGGGCTTTGAACACGATTTGGGTACGGCAGTGAGGGTGTTCAGCCCGGAAGGAGCGAGTTCAGAAGGTTGTCCGAACCCTTAAGTTATCAATATTTGACTTGCAAGTGCGCACAACAGTTAGTTTGTGCATATACGATTTTGAATCTTCGCCCGTGCGAAGTCAACTGTGAAGATCACGGATATAACTATCCTCACACAGCCCTCATATGCATCACGATATAAAGCTACATCAAACCTGATATGTACATACGAATTATTTTGTTTGTATGTACATATTTTCTCTTCACACTCTGTGGTTCCTTCAAACACAACCCCCTTAACGGCAGACGCACCGAACAGGCGATCTCCGACCGCCTAAAAGTTCGTTGTGATCCCCGGGACGGGATTTAAGCCAGTTGGAAGGGCGGGGCCATGATCGGCAGCGTGACGTGAATCAAGGACGGCTCGTCCAAGGCAATCGCCTCACGCAGAGCGTCCTTCAATCCGTCCGGCGTGTCCACACCCTTGGAACGAATGCTGAAGGCAGCCGCAAGCAAATCCCAGTCCGGGTTGAAGAACTCGGTGCCGATCTCACGGTCCCCGTAGCGATGCTCCTGGTCCCACCGGGATGCCCCGAACGCACCGTTGTCGAACACCACCGCAACAAGGTTGATGCCGTGCTGCTTCGCCGTCGCCAATTCCTGCGGTGCGTACATGAAGCCGCCATCTCCACACAGAGCAACAACTGCACGGTCGCCTGCCGCCACTTTCGCCCCGAGCGCGGTCGGGAAGCTGAAACCAAGATTGCCGAAGTAGCCGGATGTGATGAACTCTCCACCATCAAGCACGTCGTAGCCGATGTGGCTCCAGTAGCCGATGTTCGTCATACCGGCAATCACGACGGCGTCGTTCCCTGTCGCATCCCGGACCGCATTAACCCATGCCATCTGGGCGGGCGCAGTGTCGCCCAGGAACGTCTGAAGCTTCTTCCGGAACACTCCCGCTCGCTCCCCGGTGGAACCCCTGCTGTTGTCCACATCAAGCTTCCGAAGTGCGTCGGTGATCGCCGAGATCCCCGCCTTCGCATCAGCCTCGATGGCAATCGTAGTGCCGTGGTCCTTGTCCAACTCACGCTGATCGACGTCGATCTTGATGATCGTCTGCCCGTCCTTCGCTTTGAAGCCCGGAACCATAAAGCGGGTTCCCGCCACCAGGATCACGTCTGAGTCGCTCAGCAACTCGCCGCTGACCCCGACTTGAGCGTAGTGCACGCCCACGTACTGCGAGTGGTCCGCAGGAACGCTTCCCTTCGCCTGTTGCGTCCCGACGATGGGTGCATCCAGGAGATCAGCGATCGCACCAACCTCTGGACCGGCCTCGGCACGCAGAACTCCGCCGCCGATCACGATCGCAGGCTGTTCGGCTCCGGCAAGCGCCTCTGCGGCCTTTGCCACAAGATCTTCCGACGGCTGGGCCACCGGGTACAGCTCCGCTTCAATGATCTCAACCTCACCTGTAGCGGCGAGGATGTCCGGCGGAATCTCGAGTTCGACGGGGCGAGGTCGACCGGTCGTCATCTGCTTGAACGCCTCGTGGACCGCCCCCGGAATCTCGGAGACCGACGACACACGGGTGTTCCACTTGACGATCGGCTTGAAGATATCGAGCTGTTCTTCAACCTCATGAAGCTGCCCTTCACCCTTACCAAGCGATCCACTGGGGATCTGCCCGGAGATCAGCAACACCGGCGATGAAGAGGCGTACGCGGTGCCGACCGCCGCCGAGGCGTTAAGCGCACCGGGTCCGGGAACGACAAGCGCCACGCCGGGCTTGCGTGCGACCCGTGCATACCCGTCTGCCATGTAGGCAGTCGTCTGCTCATGACGGGTGCTGACAAGCCGGATGGACGGACTGTCATGCAACGCGTCGAACGCCGCCATGATCTGAACGCCGGGAAGGGCGAAAACCGTGTCCACGCCCTCCGCTTCAAGGGATCGTCGAAGTGCTTCAGCGCCGGTCATCTCGGTCATGAGGGAACATTCCAGTCTGATAGTGCCTGTTCTCGTAACGCCCGTTCTCGTAACAAAGGCTTCGACGGCATTGTAGGACGGGAACGACCCTGACCGGCAGCCGGTCCGGAGAGAACCGTACAATCCTGTCGACCCCGTAGTTCATTCGACCACGTTGAAAACCGTGGGCCATCAAATATCAACAAGGAACCAGCTTTGAGTTCAGTCCCGGACGACCAAAGTAACCAGAGCAACAAAGGCCTGCCCGCCGGGAAGTTACCGGGAGAGCTTCTGGCGCGCCTACTCTCAAAGATAAAACGTGACGACCCGCGTGTGATCGTGGGACCGGGAGTCGGAGAAGACGCCGCTTTTATCGACTTTGGAGACACTCTGCTCGTCGCAAAGAGCGACCCGGTCACCTTCGCAACCGACCTCGTCGGCTGGTACACCGTCCAGGTAAACGCCAACGACATCGCATGCTGCGGGGCGGTACCGAAGTGGTTCCTTGGAACGGCCCTGCTGCCAGTAGAAACGACGCCCGCTCAGGTCGAGGCGATATTCGACCAGATCGCAGAGGCTTGCGATCAACTCGGCGTCACGATGATCGGCGGCCACACGGAGATGACGCTCGACTTGCCCCGCCCCATCATCTCCGGGACGATGCTCGGCGAGGTCGCAAGGGGCAACGAAGTTAAGACGGCCGGCGCACGCCCCGGCGACCGCGTGATCCTGACCAAGGGAATCGCCATAGAAGGAACGTCACTCCTTGCCCGTGAAATGCGGCCTCAGCTTGAGAGCTCCGGAGTGTCGGCCGACGTCATCGACCGTGCAGCGAACTACCTGTATGAACCCGGCATAAGCGTCGTTCCGGACGCGGGCATAGCCCACGCAGCAGGCGGCGTCACGTCGATGCACGACCCGACAGAAGGAGGTCTCGCAACAGCCCTCGCCGAAGTCGCATACGCATCACAAACGGGGCTGGCTATTGAACAGGACGCAGTTCAGATCCTTCCCGAAGCGGCCGAACTATGCACAGCACTCGGCGTGGATCCCTGGGGCCTGATCTCGTCCGGCGCGCTACTAATCACGGCAGGCCCCGACAGCGCATCTGGCGTGCTCGACGCCCTGACCACTGCCGGCATTCAGGCAAGCGACATCGGCGAGGTAATGCCGCCGGAACACGGACTAACACTCCGCTCAGGCGGTACGGAAAAGCCCCTTCCCACGTTCGAACGTGACGAACTCGCCCGTGTGCTGGGAGAATAGCCACAGCATTAATACGGCCAACCCGCGTAGTCATGCCCACTTGGAGTAAGTTCGCGTTCATCGTAAGATCAGGTCATCCTGATCGGGCATTAAATGAATGCCGTTGATACGACTACCCACTACCCGATCACGAAGCCGCTCATGCCAGCAACAAATCTCCTGACAAAAATCGACGCCTACCTCGCCGATGATCGCGCTGAGTTTGTTCGGAGCGCCCTCGAATTCGCTACAAACGCCCACTCAGGGCAGTCACGCCTGTCCGGTGAACCTTACGTAGAGCACCCGATAGCAACGGCCGAGTTCCTGGCGGAACGTCGTATGGATGCCACAACGCTAGCCGCAGCGCTGCTCCACGACGTGATCGAAGATTGCGAGGTCACTCGAGAGCAGATCGAAGACCTGTTCGGGGCAGAGGTCGCCAAACTCGTAGACGGCGTCACCAAGATGAACTCCATCGACGCCCTGACACGTGGAGACCGCGTGAACGCCCCGGCGCTTGCGCTCAACGGCGACAGCCAGCAGGACGAACAGACAGCACGTCAGGCCGCAAGCATGCGCAAGATGCTCGTCGCAATGGCCGACGACGTACGCGTTGTGCTGATCAAACTTGCTGACCGACTCCACAACATGCGCACGCTTGACGCGCATACACAGGAACGTCGGATCGCCATCGCAAGAGAGACCCTTGAGATCTACGCCCCGTTGGCCCACCGCCTTGGTGCGTGGGACCTGAAATGGCGACTTGAAGACGAGTCTTTCAGATACCTCCAGCCACGCCAGTACCGCTCCGTATACAGGCTGATCAAACGCAAGCGGGCCGAGCGCGAGGAGTACACCGAACGGGTAATGGAAATCCTCCAGCGTGAGCTGGATGAGCACGACATCTCCGCAGAGGTCCACGGCCGCCCGAAGCACCTCTACAGCATCTATCAAAAGATGCACCGATACGCCGAGCAGGGGCGAGAGTTCAACGACATCCAGGACCTCACGGCACTGAGGGTGCTCGTCTCCAACGAGGAAGAGTGTTACCGGGTGCTGTGGATCGTCCACAAACTCTGGCGCCCTGTTCCGGGGAACTTTGACGACTACATCGCAAGCCCCAAAGAAAATCTCTATCAGTCGATCCACACATCGGTCATGTGTGAAGAAAACGCATCGGTTGAGGTCCAGATCCGCACGAGGCAAATGCACGACCTTGCCGAGAACGGCGTCGCATCCCACTGGGCATACAAAGAAGAGGGCGACTCCAACGCAGACGACAACTTTGAGCAGCGAATGTCGTGGCTCCGACAACTCCTGGACTGGCAGAAAGAGCTGGCCGGGGACAGTGAATACCTGGACACGGTGCGAACCGACATTCTGCGTGACCAGGTGTACGTCTACACGCCCATGGGTGAGATTAAAGAGCTGCCCGGCGGATCAACCCCACTGGACTTCGCTTACCGGGTCCACACGGACCTAGGACACCATACCGTGTCTGCATCGGTGAACGGCCAGCTAGTGCCCCTCAACAAGGTCCTGGAGAATGGCGACACCGTAGAGATCCGCAAGTCTCGCAGCGTACGTGGGCCACGTATGGAATGGCTAAACCCGGACCTTGGCTTCATGGTCACGGCGAGCGCACGCGAAAAAGTTCGCACATGGTTCAAACGCCAGAAACGTGAAGAGAACGTCCACCGGGGACGCGAGTTACTACGTAGGCAGGTCGATCAACTACGATCATCGACCTCGGAAGAGGAGATCGCAGCCACCCTCAAGTTCGAGTCCCCTGATGACTTAGCGGAAGCTCTTGGAAGTGGCGCAATCCAGTCATCGGACATCGTACGCGGGCTGGTCGATATAGTTGGCGATCCTGATCTGAGACAACCCGACGGCGACGAAGAGGCCACCTCACACGGCGTAGTGATCCTGGATACCGATCTCACGGCCACTCAGCCCATCATCAGGCTGGCACGTTGCTGCTCTCCTGTTTACGGTGACGCAATCATTGGCTACCTGACCCGTGAGCGCGGCGTAACAGTCCACCTGCAAACCTGCCCGAACTTGCGAGCGCGCCTTGAGCCAGAACGTTCTCTTGAAGTGGCTTGGGGTCACGTGGCTGGACGATACGCATCACGTCTTCAAATCTCGGCACGTGATCGTGTTGGTCTGCTGCGAGACCTGACCGCCGTCGTCTCCCGTGAGAAAGCCAATATCCGTCGAATTCAGTCCAGCGAGCAGACGACGGGCCGATCAATCGTAGAGCTCACGGTGTACACTAACGGGGTTGATCAGTTGACAAGAGTGTGCGCGCAGTTGGACGCAGTTCCCGGCGTACAGTCAGTTCAGAGGCAGGGTGCGGAATAGACCCGGACCAACAGATCAGCGTATTTGAACCTGTAAGTACCGGGTCCACATGAAACGACCCGACCCATGATCCGACGCAAGGCGCCGGGTTTTTTCTGAGGAGAACGGACGAAAAATGCCCGCAGCGAAGGCCCGCAGAGTCGCCGAACGTAAATCAGAGCGCAACCGGCCGATTCGAACTCTTGCCCGCAACAAGATTGCAGCGGCGCGAGAAGCTATCGACGCCGACCCCGCCTCCCAAGAGACTGCGGCAGCAGTAGCCGCCGCAAAGAGCGCACTCGCAGTGGCCGCCAGCAAGGGCGTAGTTCACAAGAACAATGCAGCGCGCCGCATCTCACGACTCGCCCGACACCTGAACCGGGCACAGTCGGAACAGGCTTCCTAAACTCGTCAACCGAGTTTTCACGCCACTTTGACACAGCAAGATCACGGCCATTCGCACGGCCCCGGTCCTAGTGACCCGCGGACGCACTACGCCTGGAGCGTCCACCACCCCTACAACGGCGTTGAAAACCACGTCGCGGTAGAGGTCCGCCCGCACTTCGGATTCGTTCGTGATTGGCGTTTTGTACTACCGAGTGACTACGAGGGTGTGGTCAAATGGGGCGTTGGCAAGCCGGGCGGCCTGCCGATCGAAGGCGAACTCCGTGGCGTGGCCACAGGTGGCCCCACACAGTTGCTGAACGGTCCAGATGTAGTGTGGTTCGGCGCAACCGAACGACTTTCGGCATCTAACCGCTCCGCCTACCTGGTGTTCAATGATCCTCCGCCACATTACGTCTCGTTCGGTGAGGCAGAAGGCCCGGAAGATCCACCGCAAACGCTTGAGGGCATCTCGTTCGGCGATTCACATGATCAGCTCGCCAACGCCCACGACGGGCATGACCACGGTGCGCACGATGACGATCACGGTCAGGACTCTCACGACCACGCGGGACACGACCACTCGGGTCATGATGACCACGCAGGCCACGACCACGGCCCGGGCGGCCATTAGCCACCTGCGTCCTACTCTCCGCAGACGCCCCGGGACGAAACAGATGAAACAGATGAAACACCAAGTGTCTGCACCGTTCTTTCTTGTAACAAGCCTGGTCCTTCTTGCGACCGTCTCGTGTGGCAGTTCTCCCGAGCCATATCCACGGCTCCTGCCACTCATTCGTCCAACGTGGCAGGGCTCACTCCAGCAATCACTCCATCGACGGCAGCGTCGCCACCAGTAATAGCGGCAACCGAACCGGCACTAGCCGACCCTTCCACCACCGTCGCCGCAACCAGCACATCAGAACCAATCGCACCGCCCACTCAGATCGCGGCAGTAAGCATGATCACACCCACGTCGGCTACGGCAACTCCGACCGCCACCGTCATTCCCACCGCTACGACTGTCCCTGTACCAACAACAGCCCCAACGCCCCTGAAGTCCCAGATATTTCAGAAGTCACCGGCACGCCGACTCCGGCTCCTGTGCTTGTAACGCCAACCGTTGAGATCGTATGCATCTTTTCGATGGCGAAGTACCGACTTCCGAAGCCGATGAGTACGTCCAGATTCGGAACTTAGGAAGCTCACCTGCGGAGATCCTCGGCTGGACGCATACGGAAATCGCCTATGGCACTCCATCATTCACGTTCCCTGCTACGTCCATCGGTGTAGGCAAATCGATTCGGGTCTACACCAACAAACTCCATTTAGAGACCGGCGGTCTGTCGTGTAAACGTGGCACCAGTACCTGAAACAACAGTAATCCCGACGAGGCAGGCCGGTTTAACGACTCTGGGACGCTCATTAGCCAGCAAAGTTACCCGCCTTGGTTGTCAGAGAACGTCCTAAGCAGTGACACGCCCGCGTTGACACGTTCAGGGGGCATTGCTAGATTTCAGAACATTAGTGCGGAATGTGCTCGGCAAACGCCGGGGGAAGCCACTTCGCCACTCGACATCCAACGGACGGACGACAGTAGATGCGAGAGCTCTCTGAAAGACAGCAACGAATCCTCGGTTTCATCGAGGAGTTCATGGACGACAACGGTTACCCTCCCACGATCCGGGACATACAGTCCGGGTGCGAGATAAGTTCGACTTCGGTCGTTGATTACAATCTCCGAGCGCTAACCGACAAGGGATACCTCAACCGCGACGCTGAGGTGTCACGAGGTCTGCAGCTCATCAACGGCAGCGGCCATCAATCGGAGCCAGCAGACACGGTCGCCGTTCCTCTGCTCGGGACAATCGCAGCCGGAGTGCCGTTCCCGCTCCCCACGGCCGACGCACAGGGTGCCGAAACCATTGATCTTCCTCAGTCGATCACGGGATCGGGCGAGAATTTGTACGCACTACGAGTCAAGGGTGAATCGATGATCGACGCCTTGATCGCAGACGGTGATCTGGTGGTGATGGAACAGACGAGCCGCGTCGAGAACGGGCAAACTGCGGCGGTACGGCTCAGGCTTGAGGATGAGACCACACTGAAGCGCTTCTATCGTGAAGGCGATATGGTCCGTCTGCAGCCAGAGAACAGCCAGATGGACCCGATTATGTGCGACGCATCTAACGTCGAGGTACTCAGTCGTCTCGTGGCCGTCTGGAGATTTATCGGGTAAATCTCACCCTGGGGCCAAGAACCACGCCCGCGACCGGCGTATACTTGGCCATGCACGGATATA
>Ga0114999_10002551_pt1 | contig 23764 bp, 22 predicted proteins | sample ArcticOcean_MG_C_3_FD_89820 | JGI IMG/M metagenome (GOLD analysis project Ga0114999, IMG submission 89820) | Marine microbial communities from western Arctic Ocean - ArcticOcean_MG_CB8_126 | ecosystem: Environmental > Aquatic > Marine > Oceanic | place: Arctic Ocean: Canada Basin | collected...
CTCCGAACATGATTATCAAGGATCTAAATACAAATTTGAAATATTAAATTATACAGGGCAAACTATTGATTTCTCAGATCATAATAGAGTTAATTTAGATGCTGATAAACTTCCAAACAAATTACTCATCAGAGTTATGAATGAGAGTGATAGATTTCAGCCTTACGGGTTTCCTCATGAGATTCGTATAGTTGATTATTTTTCAAAAAAACAAATAAGCAAAGCAGCGAGAGAAATTGTGCCTATCATCGTGGATGAAAATGGTTTTGTATGGGCCGTAGAAAACCGAATTAACCAGATGGGAGCAATTGATCATTCGACCAAGCGTTTATTGATAATATCTAAAGTTCTGTGATAATTATGGTATATACGCCTCTCGCATTAGGGAGAATTTTTCATCATTCTTATTTATTAGGTACCAAGAATTTCTGACGTGTTGTAATTCTGGGCTGTTTTTGTCATATATAAGTTCTCTGGCACAACTATGGAATAAAGAACCATCCATGATTGAATTTTCAATAAGGAGTTCTTTCTCGATTAATAGTTGAAGACCTACAGCACCGCTCTTGTCTCGGGCACCACCATCTATCCGCGTTTCTCTTTCTCTTTTGTGTAAATCCCATGCAGATTCTAGTATTTGATTTAATGCATCATCGTTGCCGTTTATTTCTGAAGTTACTTTTTTACTGAAATAATGTGCGGCTCCTTCAATAAACCATAGCGAATTTGAATTTTCTTGTTGCTCTTTTTGTCGGCATTGACCTTCCATATATAAATCCTGCTGGAAGGAGTGGTAAAACTCATGAATAAGGAAATTTTGAAAAATTGATAAGGGTTCTTTTTCACGCATGCGTTCGGTCACTCCCATTGCGATTATGCGTGTTTTTGCACATAATGTCACTTGAGTAGAGGTATCACCTCCTTCTTCAAACCACATTCTAAATCTATCCAGCTCTTCTTTAAGATGAGATCTGCTGTTTCTGCTACCCATACATTCATCAGCTTTTAGCCAGGTTTCTATAGACTGCATCAAAACGTCAATTTCTGAAGACGTTAATATCACTTCATGCTTCATGAAAGGGTCGCCACGTATTTCTTGTTCGGGTAGTATGAGTTTTCCGACTGGATATATCCAAGCTAATATATTAGATTTACGTGTGGCCATTTTGGATTCAGCAAAAGAGGCCCATTTGTTTATATCGTCTGTGGAATAAGAAGAATAATTTAAGATTGTTATTTTAGCAGATGGGTGAGTATTCACATCCGGATCTGGCAAAGACTGTATGAATTCTGCTTTCTCAATCTGTGAAAGTGAATCAAAGTGGTAAGCACTTTCAGAGTTTAAGTTTTGAAGGCTAGGATTTGCCTCAGCCCTAGCAGAAGTGAATGACTCTTTGTCTTGGTTGTCTCGTAGTTGCTTTTCTAAAAATTCGATTTGGTTTAGTAATTCTAGAGATTTGTTTGACAAATCTGGAGATTGTACCGGGGCCGCGAGTTCTTTGGAAATTTTTGTCGCTACTATAGGCTGCCCTGAATCAATATATTCAGAGTTACATCCCAGAGTAGTTGTAACTATTGCTGCGAACAGCATAAAGGTTTTCATTGCATAATGAAAACCACCTAGGAATTGTTCATCAATCCACATTTCTGTTTCCATTTTCCTTAGTAACTAGGGCTTTCACTTCAGCTATTGTAGGCTTTATTAAGTAGAGTTTGATTGAGTCGTAAACTTTAGTTCCGTTTATAATCTTCTTGCCATATATGGTTCTGCCTACAAAAATGGTTTTCTGATCTAGAGTCACTGGATAAAATGACCTCATCCATTTAAAAGTCTCAATATCCTCTGCTGACTTAAGCTTGATTTTTGTCAGTTGTAGTTTGTTGTTTACCCATGTATAAAAGGATCCTCTTTGTTTTTGTTGTGGCTCTATATTAGTACACGTTAAAATAGATTTATTCCAAGATGTTTGTTCATTAAAAAATAAATGATGGCACCAATCGTAACCTTTAGTAATCAAACTAGAGGCTGTTTTAGTTATATCATTAGGCCTTTCTTTCAATTCCTCATTTTTTATATCAAATAGTTGGATGTATCTTCCTACCCACATAGCGATGCTGTTATCCATGGTATTACTGGCAGCAATAACCTCTTTAGTGCCATCGGCATCTACGTCAGCAACAAGAATCTCACCATATACTGGATTGCCTATTTCGCTCAAAATATCTGGAGCCCTCACTTTACTTATTTCAGTAAATGAAGCTTTTGAGTCTTGTTTGAATAAGTATAAATGTGCATCTGAATTTTCACCTGCACTGCCGAGGACCAAAAAGTTATTATTATTTTCATCAATAATAACTTCGCCAGAGGTGATTGTAGGAGGCTTTGAAAATTCTTCGTAGTTCAATGTAAGATTAGTTTTATCAAAGCCTCCATTATTATTTGAATAAAGAACATAGTTTTCATTTGTATAATCTGCCCCATCAAATAAACATTTTTCTGGGTACTTGATGTAGGGACTGTTTAGTAAAACATAGTCGGTGGTTTGATCTCCATTTAGATCGCCTGTTGCAATCCCATGAGGGTAATCCCATAATATCGGTATCGCAATCTCGTCGATCTTGCCTGTTGACGGATCATAGGTGATCAGATGGTTTTGGGCGCCACAATTGGGCGGAAGATTTTCGATACCTTTGGAGAAATCATAATTCGCTAAATCTAAACCTGTATCAGCAATAAAAATTTCTGTTAAGCCAGTTTTGGAGTTGATTGAGCTTCTGATTCTTCTTGGGAAATGCATAAAAGGTAAAGCTTTTTGAACCTCCTCATCAATAATGTACTCTTCTATATTATTATCCCAAAATAATAATATAGGCTTAGAAAACTCGTTAGGAACATGCCTTTGATTTGAATTCATAGCGGCGATGGGAATTATTAAATCATCGTGGCCATCTTGGTTTATATCAAATGTTTCAGAATGACCGGAAAATGCAAAAAGATCAGCATTCGTGTTTTCTCCAAGCTTTTTCAAGTCGAATTGACCAATGAATTGAATAGATGCTTCTAATTCTGGAGGATTAGCTTTATCCGGAGTAGAAGATTTCTTAACAATTTTAGCAGAAGACTGGCCATGATCTACTGTTTTAGTAATGTCATTGTCAATATTGTTTTGAGACTAGATAGGACTACTACTATCAGATTCCGGTTCTTTTGAAGAAGCGGCGATTAATACTGGATCAGAGGTGTTGTTAATATTCTGATGGCAACCGTTTACTGTTATTAATATTAATAACAGTAATAATGTCAGTTTTGAATAACGTCGCTGTGTATTAAGACCTGCCATGCTCTGTGAGGCTATTTTTTAAGTTTTCACATAAAACAGTATATTCTGATGCAACTTCGGGATCTAATAAGCATGTTGGTTTTGATGTATCTTGATAACTAGGACGAAGTTCCAAGCTTCCCAAAAATGGAGCAGTAACTTCTTCTGACAGTAATTTAGCTTGGCCTCTGCCAAATATATCGCCACAGTAGTTTTCAACAACTCCTAAAACATTTAAATTCAACTTTCTAATCATGTTAATGCATCGTTTGGCATCTAAGTTGGCTAATTGCTGAGGAGTACTTACTACTACAAACCCATCCATGGGTAAAGTTTGCATGACGGTAAGTGGTGAATCGGATGTACCTGGGGGCATATCTACAATCAAGTAATCTAAAGTGCCCCATTGCGTATTTTGAATGAATTGGTTTATCGCATTGTGGATCATGGGGCCACGCCATATGATAGCTTCTTCTTCATTCTCTTGAAACAATGACATTGATATAACTTTGACACCCCATTGTTCGGAGGGGATTATGACACCGTTTTCATAGTCTGGTTTTTGTTCAACTGCTAGAACTTTTGTAACGTTAGGGCAATCTATATCTACATCGAGAATGCCTACTTTTGCGCCAGCTGTAGCTAATGACACAGCCAAATTCACACTTACAGTAGTTTTACCTACTCCGCCTTTTCCACTATAAACGCCAATTTTGTGCTTAACGTCAGATAATCTTTCGGTTATTTGTTTTCGTTGCTGCCATTGCTGTTTTAGTTGCTCTAGCCGCGCATTTTGATTTCTATTTACCATCTACCCTCAGAATTTATATTTATTTATATACCTAATTGGCTTCTTGCTTCTTCGCTAATTAAATCTGGAGACCATGGAGGATCAAAAACCATTTCTATTTCCACTGCTTCAACGCCGTCGATGTCCTGAATAGCCCATTCGGCTTGTTGTGCTATTTGGGGACCCATACCGCATCCAGGGAAAGTTAGAGTCATTTGCACGTATACATTGTTTTCTTCATTTACACTAACGTCATAAATGAGACCTAGGTCAACCAAGTTAATTGGTATTTCAGGATCATATACAGTCCTTAAAGCTTCAATTACCACTTCTTTATCTACTGATTCAGCCATGCAATACTCCTTTTTTAATTCTAATAACATCATTATAATGATTATTGTCCAATAATACCATTTGTGAGCCATTAATATTCAGTTATTATTTTACAGCATCGAATTGAATACTAAGTATATAACTGGTATCATTATGGTTCGAGAAAATTGAAGTTCATGGATGACATAACGCAATTTTGTTTAAATTTAATATTTAGGAGATTCTCATATGGAGAACTTCTCAACTTATATAAAAACATTATTAAACAAAGAGAATGTTAGAAAACTTACCATAGAACAACTAGACACAGAGGCAAGTGTATATGGAAGACTCACTAAAACAGGGGGGCACGCATTCAGCTCAAATGTTAGAAGCAGAAGCGCCGGAATAGCAGTAACTTTTGGCGGAGACAATGTAGCAACCAAAAACCCTAACGCTCAACAACAAGGCATTATTGACGACTTAGACGACACATTAGAGACCCTGAAGAAATACTTAGACAGAGCTCCATTGATAAGCGTGCAAAGGACTATCGGAGATAATGAAGATTTCAATGCTAAATGCACATTAATAGTATCAGAACAGAGGAAAGACAATTTACGACAAGCTCATTTATGGACTCATACTTTAAGGGAATACAGCCAAAATGCAAAAGGTCCTGAATTGTTCGTATTATCAGTGCCGGAATGGCCAGAAAATGAAAAACAAGTTTTGTGTTTTCCTGATCAAGGGTTAACTGTAATATTAGGTATAGATTATGTTGGTGAAGTTAAGATGGGTTTTTTGCGGATGGCTATGTGGGAAGCAAAGCAAGAAGGTATGTTAAGCCTGCATGCAGGATCCAAAATACTCACAGCCAAGCAACCTGACGGCAGCACAGGGAAACAAGGCATGTTATTGTTTGGCCTTTCTGGCACTGGAAAAACAACTCACTCGTGCCACGACCACGGATTGGTTTCAGATGGGGAAGGCATCGATGTTTTACAAGATGATATTGTGTTTTTAGGAAAAGATGGAAGCGCGAAAGGAACAGAAAGAGGATTCTTCTTAAAAACTGAAGGTCTTGAAGCAGACACGCAACCACTAATATGTAACGCACTGGATGACAAAGAGGCATTATTTGAAAACGTAATGGTTACACATGACGGTGCAGTTGATTACAATGATTTGTCTCTTGGTGGTAACGGAAGAGCAGTTATATCAAGATCAAAATTCGCTCCACACATCGGAGAATCAATAGATCTACCACCGCTTTCCGAAATGGATGGTTTGGTAATAGCCTTTATTACAAGAAGAATGACAGTAGTCCCATTTATATCTAAATTAACTCCTGAGCAGGCAGCAGCAACATTTATGCTTGGAGAAAGCGTGGAAACTTCTGCAGGAGATCCAACTCGAGCAGGAGAATCTGTTAGAGTTGTTGGTACAAATCCGTTTTTATTAGGATCTCCGTCTTATGAAGGCAACTGGTTTTATGATTTCGTCTCCAGCAATAAAAATAAAGTACAATGCTATTTATTAAATACTGGAGGAGTAGGTGAAAAATTTCATAGAGATGACAATGGTAAAATAGTTGTCGACCAACCAGTTACTAGAGTTGCCATCGATGATATGTCTAGAATGATTAGAGCTATAGCCAAGAACAATATTGAATGGATTAAAGACGACTTGTTTGATGCATTGATTCCCAACAGTATCGATGGTGTAGACATGTCAAAATATGACCTATCGAATTTCTATACTCCAGAGGAAGTAAAACAATTTGCAGACAAACTTACAGAAGAGAGGAAAAGCTATCTGCGAGGCTTTGATGGATTGAACAAAAATATAGTGGAAGCATTAGGATAAAACCCCAAAGTAGATTAGAGGAGATATTTTATGGCAGCGTCATTAAATGAAGCATATGTTAGGTTCGTATCAGAAAGGAAAACAGGCAATAAATCTACCGAAGGATACCAAGACCTAGGTAAATTCGTTAACTATTTTGGTAAAGATAGAGATGTGTCAGAGATATTACCGTCTGAAGTTGCAGAGTACGCACAATATATCGGAAGAACAGTATCCGACCCAGCGAAAAGACTAGCCTCAGTGAAACTCTTCTTAGTATATATGAGAAAAGAAGAAATCATTGAAACAAGCTTGGCTACCCACCTTAGAATCCCACGGACCAGGGCTTCGGCATCGAAACGAGCAGCAGCTCAAGCTGAAGGAACTGCGTTAAGCGAGGAAGGATTTAAAATGTTGAATGATCAACTAGCCGCTTTGAAAGGGGAAAGAGTCTCAGTGGTAGCAGATATTAAGAGAGCTATGGAAGATAAAGACTTTAGAGAAAATGCGCCTTTAGACGCGGCGAAAGAGCGACAAGGATTTGTTGAGTCTCGCATTAGAGAATTAGAATCTAGCTTAAATGGTGCTACTATTCTTTCAGGGAAGGGTCAGAAAAGCCGTAAAGTTTCAATTGGTTCTAAGGTTACTGTCAGAGATTTAGGAACAGGTAAAAAAGCTACATTCTCTTTGGTTGATGTAAGAGAAGCTGACTTGTCACTTGGGAAGCTATCTACAGTTTCTCCAGTTGGGCATGCATTAATGGATACTCTTGTTGGAGATGAAGTTTCTGTGTCTGTGCCAAGAGGAAATATATCTTATAAAATAGAAAAAATAATAAGTTAAAAAAAGCCTCTCATTTGAGAGGCTTTTTAATTAATTAATTGCGTTTAACATATCATTAGGATCTGGGGCCATCCCCGGGCCATATACTTCTTTAAATATGATGTTACCTTCTTTGTTAATTACGATTAATGCTCGGAGCCCTGCTCCTCTTTCTTCGTTCCAAATGTCATATGATTTTGTTACCTCTCCTTTAGGGTGCCAATCTGACAATATAGGATGGGGCAACCCGCCTAATGATGTAGCGTATGCTTTATGAGCTGGTACGGAGTCACAACTTATACTCAAAACTTGAGCATCTTTTTCCTCAAATCGGTCGTTATATTGCCGAAATGACGTTACCTGATTTGTTCAACCACCTGTGAAGTCGAATATGTGAAATGATAGGACTACATTTTTTTTGCCCTGGTAATCACTAAGTGTTATATCGCCATCATTAACTGATGGGAGAGTGAAATCAGGTGCTTTGTCGCCGATATTAACTGACATGTCTTTTCCTCCTGAATTATTATATTTATTATACCTCACGTTTTTCACTTAAACGACCTTGGTCGGTCTTATATGATTGGTACGGGTTGCTTGGTAGGCAATTGGATGGTAGCTTATGGTTAAAGGTAGTAAACATACTATGGAAGTTACATTCGATAAAGGGATATACATTCCTGAGTTAGATTTATGGATGGATTCAACTCGGAAGAAGTCATTTTGTATAGTCAGTCATGCTCATTCTGATCATGTTGCTAGGCACAACACACCTGTAATGTCAATCGACACGTATAAACTATTGGAAGATTATTATCGTAAAAGTACTCCGGTTATTTTGAATTACGGCGAGGAAGTAAAGTATGAGAAATTCTCAATAACACTGTATCCAGCTGGGCATTGCTTAGGATCGTCACAGATTGTCATAAATGTGCATGGCACTAATGAAACTATTGTCTATACAGGTGATTATAAACCTAATGAAGGACCTGTTAATGTTAAGAGTTCTGTTCTTGAATGTGACACCCTGATATTAGAAGCTACCTATGGGAAGCAACATTATATTTTTCCTGATGAAAAACAGATAATGGACGTTGCTTCAAAATCCCTAAATCAATGGTTGGAATCAGGATATAAACCCATTGTTGAAGGATGGAAATTAGGTAAATCACAAGAAATATTATTTTATCTTCTTGATTATGGCTTTGATGTAGTGGTTGAGCCGAGTGTTTACGCTATATGTAAGGTTTATGAATCGTCAGGTGTTGTTTTTCCTGGAAATTATAGATGTTTTGAAGGAGAGTGGTCTCCGAATGAAATATTTTTATGCCCTCCTAATAGACGAAAAAAATTGGGTTTAGAGGGGTATCCTAAAAAACGTATTATGAGACTGACTGGTTGGGCATTGGACTATCAAAATTCTGGAAGTATGCTTCCATATAGTGATCACGCGGATTTCAACCAATTACTCGGATATGTTCTTGAATCTAAAGCAAAAGTTATATATACAGTTAATGGTTTCCCTGAATTAGCCGAATATTTGAGGAAATTAAATTATAAAGCGGTTCATTTAAGTGATAGTTGTTCCGATAGTCATGATTTTCATCATTGGCAGCAACAGATGGAATTGGGAGTTTGAATTCAAACTCCCAATTCCATCTGTTAGATTAATCAGGAGTTGAATCTAACGATGGAATTTTGTAATTTTCATCGTTGGCGATCATTCTATTAACCGCACTTAGGTAGGCTTTGGCACTTGCTACCACTATATCGGTACCTGCACCTCTCCCAGAGTAGATTTGATCCTGATTTTCAATGCGGATTGTCACAGTTCCAATCGAATCTAATCCTTCTGTCACGGACTGCACGTTAAAGTCGATAAGCCTACAGGTTGTGCCTATCACTCGATCAATTGCTTTACAGACAGCGTCGACCGGTCCGTTTCCTGTAGATGCATCTGTGAGCTGTTTACCTTCTGGTCCTATCAACCTCACAGTCGCTGTAGATATGTCATGGTCTCCGCTAGAGAAATGCACTTGCTCTAAAGCATATGTGATTGGTTCGTTGGATTCTCGCTTTTCTTCATCCATTAAAACCTCAAGATCCCTGTCATTGACCTCTCTTTTTTTGTCTGCTAGTACTTTGAATGATTCAAAAATATTAGCTAATTCTTCTCTGTCAAGCTTGTAGCCGAGTGCTTCCAAACGGGATTGTAACCCTGCTCTACCACTTAATTTTCCTAATACCAGACTACTGCCTGGAACTCCGACTCTTTCAGGTTGCATTACTTCGTATGTTGATCTGTTCTTTAATACTCCGTCTTGATGAATACCTGATGCATGCCTGAATGCATTTTCTCCAACGATTGCTTTGTTTGCCTGAACTGCCATGCCTGTTATCCGGCTGACTAACCTACTGGTTGGATAAAGTTGAGTAGTATCAACATTGATATCAATGTTGAATAAATCTTTCCGGGTATCTAATCCCATAATGATTTCTTCTAACGATGCGTTCCCCGCCCGCTCGCCAATTCCGTTAATACATCCTTCTACTTGCCGGACTCCCGCTTGAATTGCTGCCAAAGTATTAGAAACAGCTAGCCCTAAATCGTTATGGCAATGGACGCTGAGAGTAGTTTTTTCAATGCCTGGAATCTTGTTTCTGATATCTGTGATCAATTCCGCGAAATTCGAAGGAATCGCATAACCAACTGTATCTGCGATGTTTACAGTAGTGGCGCCAGCTTTTATAACTGCTTCAAGCATGCGGTAAAGATATTCTGGGTTCGTGCGAGTAGCATCCATAGGAGAAAATTCTACGTCATCACAATATTGCTTAGCGCGTTTAACCATTGCTACTGCCATGTCCATTACTTCTTCTCTGTTTTTTCTCAATTGGTGCATGACCTGGATTTCTGAAGAAGATAAAAATACGTGTATCCTAGGTGAAGCAGCATTTTTTATGGCTCCCCATGCCTGATCTACATCGTTTGGATGAGCCCTTGATAGAGAGCATATTACAGTACTTCTGATTTCTCGTGCAATGTTTTCAACTGATTGAAAGTCCCCGGGAGAACTAGCTGCAAATCCAGCCTCTATTATATCAACTTGCAATTTTTCTAACTGTTTTGCGATCTCCATTTTTTCTTCAACTGTCATTCCTATGCCAGCTGATTGTTCACCATCTCGTAGAGTTGTATCTAAAATTTTTACTTTGTCGTTAGCCATTTTAATTCTCCTGCTTTAAATTATTTGCAACATATTCAATTGTTTTTACTATTGAATTTATGTCAGGAGGAAGTAGTCCACCGAATTTGGTTTTTCCAAAACCAAATTGCGATGGCGAACTACTCTGAGCAACTCCTTGATTGGTATTGTCATGTTAGGGAAATTTATCATTGTGTTTAATTAATCCTCAATTTCAATGGTTCTCCAAGGCATCATGGATCTCAACTCTTTACCGACTTGGTGTATAGGGCTTGTTCTTGCAGCAGCCCTTGCTGGAGCGAATCTGGGTCTTCCTTCTGCATTTTCAGCCATCCATTCTTTGGCAAAAGTTCCGTCCTGAATTTCTTTCAACACTGATCGCATATTTTCTTTGACATGCTCGTCTATGATTCGATTGCCTCTAGTTAAATCTCCGAATTCAGCGGTATCACTAACTGAATATCTCATGTAATTGAAACCACCTTCATAAATGAGGTCTACAATTAATTTTAGCTCATGGAGACATTCAAAATAAGCCATTTCCTGCGGGTATCCAGCTTCTACTAACGTTTCAAATGCCGCATTGATTAGAGCTGTAACTCCTCCACAGAGAACCGTTTGTTCTCCGAATAGGTCTGTTTCAGTCTCATCTTTGAATGTGGTAGCGATCACCCCAGCCTTAGTGCATCCTATTCCCTTAGCGTAAGCTAAGCCAATTGCATGAGCTTCGCCGGTCGCGTCTTGATGCACTGCTAATAATCCCGGTACTCCGATACCGTCCACAAAAAGCTCTCGTACTCTATGCCCAGGTGCCTTTGGTGCTACCATCATGATATTTATGTCTTTTGAAGGGACTACTTCTTTATAGTGAATGCTAAATCCGTGAGCGAACATCAAAGATGAGCCAGGACGTAAAGATGGTTCTATTTGAGTTTTGTAAATATCTCCTTGGATATGGTCAGGTATAACGACCATCAGTATGTCAGCTTCTTTAGCAACGTCTTGGACGTCTCCAACTTTTAATCCTGCTTCTTCAACTAATTTTCTGCTTGCACTTTCTGGATGAAGCCCGACCATGACATCTTGCCCGCTATCTTTTAAATTTAATGCATGAGCATGTCCTTGGCTTCCATATCCTAGAACTCCAATAGTTTTACCTTTTAAGATATCTAAATCTCCATCTTTATCGTAATAAATGTCCATGTAATCCTCCGTTATTGTGTTTATTTTTCTGTGTCGTTGCCACGTGTCATAGCGACTCTACCTGTTCGCATTATTTGGATTATTCCATAAGGTTCAAATAAGTCTTGTAGTGATGTGATTTTATCTTCATTGCCGGTAACTTCTATTACTGTAGAGTTTCTACCAACGTCTACGACACTAGCACGATACATTTGTGCTAATTGTATTATTTCGGACCGAGTTTCAGGAGTTGAAGAGACTTTTATCAATGCTAATTCTCGAGCTACTATTTTACGATCCGTGATGTCACAAACTGTATGAACATCGATTAATTTGTCTAATTGCCTAGTAGCTTGTACTACTATTTCGGGGCTTCCGGTTACTACAAACGTCATTCTAGACAGACCGGGAGATTCACTTTTACCGACAGTTAGGCTGGAAATATTGAAACCTCTTCTTCTGAATAGGCCAGCAATTCGAGTTAATACTCCGGGCTTGTCTTCAACTAAAGACACTATTGTATGTTGCTGTTCGTCAGATTTCATTTTACACCGTTATCTCGGATTGAGGTTCCTCAATCATGTCTTTTACAGATTGTCCTGATGGTATAAACGGATAAACATTTTCTCCATGTCTAACTATGAACTCGACTATAACCGGTCCTTCTGTGGTCATTGCTTCTTGTATTGCTGCACTTACTTCAGACTTGTCAGTTACCCGGATTCCTTTGATTCCATATGCTTCTGCTATTTTAATAAAATCTGGATTCCCATTATACTGTGTTGCTGTGTGTTCTCCGTTATATGAGAGGTCTTGTAATTGACGTACCATACCTAGATTATTGTTGTTGAGTATTGCAAATTTAACGTCGATATTATTTTCTACTGCTGTAGCAATTTCAGGGAATGTCATTTGAAACCCACCATCTCCTGCAATAGACCAAACAGGAGTATTAGGTTGACCTACTTTTGCTCCCAATGCAGCAGGAACTTCAAACCCCATAGTCCCGAGACCGCCAGATGTTATCCATGTATTAGGAGTACCAAATTCGCAAAATTGGGCTGCCCACATCTGGTGTTGACCTACTCCCGTAACTATTATTGCTTGCTGTTTTGTTTCTTTTGCAAGTTGGCTTAATACATATTGAGGCAACAGTTCAGATGTTTCTCTTATATGCAATGATGGATGTTCTGACCGTAATTGATCTATTCTATTTATCCAGTCTACGTTCACATTTTTCGCTACTTTAGGTAGTAATTGGGTCAGCACAGCTTTTAGATCCCCTTGTATACCAACATAAGGCTTGATATTCTTGCCTAGTTCTGAGGGATCTATGTCAATATGTAAAACTTTAGCATCAGGGGCGAATGTTTCTAATTTCCCAGTAACTCTGTCATCAAAGCGCATACCAAGGGCTATTAATGTATCGCACTCTTCAATTGCTATACTAGCATATGCCATTCCGTGCATCCCTGGCATTCCTAAATTTAAGAAATGGTCAGTTGGTAAAGTGCTGATTCCAAGTAAAGTTGTTATAACTGGAATTTGGGCCTTCTCAGCAAGATCTATGACTTCTTTATGCGCATGAGAAATTAATGCGCCATGGCCAGCAATTATAACTGGTTTTTTAGATGCGTTAATTAAATTGGCGGCATCTTCTATTTCTTGCGAAGAGGCTTCAATTTTTGGAGTGTAACCTGGTAAATTTATGGTTACCGGGCAAATATAATTCGTAGTTTCCGAAAGGACATCTCGAGGGATGTCTATTAATACTGGTCCTGGTCTGCCTGTTCGAGCAATATAGAAAGCTTCTTTAATGGCTATCGCAATTTCGCTTGTTTCCATTACAAGATAGTTGTGCTTAGTAACAGGTAAAGTGATACCAGTTACATCAGTCTCTTGAAAAGCATCTTTGCCAATCGCTGCTCGGCTAACCTGTCCAGTTATTGCTACGATAGGAACTGAATCCATTTGGGCCGCTGTAATTCCAGTTACTAAATTTGTAGCGCCGGGGCCTGATGTAGCAGTACATACTCCTACCTTTCCTGTAGCCCTGGCATAGCCGTCAGCTGCCATTGCTGCAGCTTGTTCGTGCCTGACTAATATGTGTTTTAGTTGTGGGTATTTTGGAAGCGCGCCATAAAAAGGCAGTATTGCTCCACCAGGGAGCCCGAATAGAACATCTACTCCCTCTTCTATTAAACTTTCACATACTATTTCTGCGCCACTAAGTTTCATTTTTTTATTTACTCCAATAAAAAAAACCCGTCCCTTGAAGGGACGGGTTTTTTACTATTTTACCCGCGGTACCACCCTTCTTCTTGAAATTTCTTTCAAGCAGCTTTGGATGTCTTTATCGGAACAACCCGTTTCTCTTACTAATCCGTTCAGAGAAAACGCTCCTGGGCGAGTTCACAGTTCGTTTGCCATCTGTTTTCACCATACACAGACTCTCTATAGGGCGCGCAACTGCTACTACTCCCATTCGTAGCGTCAAACCACACAAATGTTATCAATTGGTGTTTCATCTGTCAATATAATTCGTAGTGACTCCCTATCTTCCTAGTTTATTTATGAATAGATATGAGCTAAGATTGTAGAGATGGTATTTTAATTGACTAAAATACGTGAGGATTCATTGTCTGAAAATATATTTATAGCAGTAGCCTGGCCTTACGCTAATGGACCATTACACATGGGTCACTTAGCCGGGTGTTATTTGTCGTCTGACATATTTGCCAGATATCATAGGAGTAAAGGTAACAATGTATTAATGGTGTCTGGTAGCGATAGCCACGGAACTCCTATTACCATTAAGGCCGAGCAATTGGGAGTTGACCCAGTAGACGTTTTTACACGATACCACAATCAATTTCTTGAGTGTTGGGAACAGTTGGGAATTTCTTTCGACTTATTTACCAGTACTCATACGGAAAACCACAAGCAAGTAGTACACGATATCTTTCTTGATTTGCACAAAAAAGGATGGATCTACCTAGATTCTATGTTGCTTGCGTATTGTGAAACATGTAATAGGTTTTTACCAGACAGATATGTTGAAGGCCAATGTCCTCATTGTAAAAACCTTAAAGCGAGAGGAGATCAATGCGACAGTTGCGGTAAAACTTTGGACCCACAAGATTTAATTAACCCTGCCTGCGCTATAAGCGGAACAACCCCTCAATTTAAAGAATCAGAACATTTTTTTCTCAAATTGTCTGCTTTTGAAAAGCCTTTATTAGAATGGATTTCGGACAAAACCCATTGGAGACCTAATGTTAAAAACTTCACCACAAGTTTTTTGCAAGAGGGCTTGAAAGATCGGGCCATTACTAGAGACTTAGATTGGGGAATCAACGTACCAATCGATGAATATTCGGAAAAAAAGATCTACGTTTGGTTTGAAGCCGTTATAGGTTACTATTCAGCTGCAATTGAATGGAGTAAACAAACAGGGAAAGACTATGAAGTTTTTTGGACTGATCCAGCCACTAAATCATATTATTTCATAGGAAAAGATAATATTCCATTTCACACTATTATTTGGCCGGCAATAATTATGGCACGAGGTAACTTGAATCTGCCATTTGATGTCCCTGCCAATGAATTCTTAAGTCTCGAAAACAGAAAAATTTCAACTTCCCAGAATTGGGCTGTATGGCTACCAGATTATTTGTCCCAATTTGATCCTGATCCACTTAGATACGCCCTATCTATTAATATGCCTGAAACAGGTGACACTGATTTTAGTTGGGCAGAATTTATTCGCAGAAACAACGATGAACTGGTTGCTACTTACGGCAATTTAGTTAATAGAGTTCTTTCATTCACCCACAAAAACTTTGACGGAAAAATCCCAGAATTTACCAATCTATCGAACGAAGATAACGAATTGCTGAACCAATGTAGGTCAATAATGCATGAAGTTGATCGAGATTTATATAATTGCAAATTTAAGGCAGCTATTACTAAATCATTCGGATTGGCACAAAAGTGTAACAGGTACCTCGATTTTTCTGCTCCGTGGAAAGAAATAAAAAATGACAGAGATAGAACCGGAACGATCCTTTGGACTTCTATTGCGGCCATTAATTGTCTGAGAGTGATGCTAAGCCCATTCTTGCCGTTTAGCTCATCAGATATTAGCTCCATGTTGAATATTAGTGAAGATGTTTTTGGCTGGGATGTAGACCTGGTTATCGAACAAATCGTTCCTAACACGTTGTTTAACACTCCTTCCCCTCTTTTTAAGAAATTAGATCTTGAAGAAGTGAATCAATAAGAGGAATATTTTCTTGAAAGCTAATTGTTTATGGACATAACTCAACAAATTTTAGAAATATACCAGCCAGTTGCTTTGGAATTGAACGAGGTAGATAAACGGTTAAAATCTTTTGGAGATGATTCTCCTTCTTATGCTAAGCATATTGTTCAATACGCTGTAAGCCGGCCTGGAAAAAAAGTAAGACCAATTATAACTTTATTAGCAGCATCGGTATTCGGAGAAATAGGAGACCATCCTATTAAAATGGCTACTGCTACTGAATTATTGCATCTCGCAACATTGATCCATGACGATACTATTGATAATGCGGATTTGAGACGAGGTTCAGAAACCATTAGCAAAAAATGGGGAAACCACGTAGCTGTGTTAATTGGAGATTATATTTTTGCAATGTCAGCTGTTTTGGTCTGCGAAACCGGGCATACGGGAGTCGTGAAGAGATTTTCAGAAACTATTATGGAGTTGTCATCTGGAGAATTGCGTGAATATTTTGATATCGGAAATGTTTTATGTAGCGAAGCTTCTTATTTGGATAGAATCTACAATAAGACAGCTTCTTTATTTGCAACAGCAACTGAATCTGGAGCAATCTTGAATAATGCTAATCTTGAGAACTCAGAACGATTGAGATTGTATGGTTACAATATAGGAATGGGATTTCAAGTAATGGATGATTTATTAGATGTCCTTGGTACTAGTTCCGAATTAGGAAAACCTGCGGGCAATGATTTAATTCAGGGAGTGATGACATTGCCAAGTATTTTGTTCGTGCAAAAATACCAGACAGATAGGAACGTAAAAGCCTTATTGAAAAACCCACAGGATCCTCATATTCTTCAACAATTTGCAGACAAAATAAAAAACTCTGACGTTATCAAAGAATGCGAATTAAGGATAAAAAATTACTGCAATGAAGCAATCGCACAATGCAAAGATCTTCCTAATGGGTCAGGAAAAGAGGCCTTGAATAATTTAGTAGGATACTTAATGGAACGTCAACGTTAAGTCTTTACTATCCCATACGATTTCCCCTCCTATAATCGTGATCATAGGTTTGATTTCTTCGATTGATTTGGGCTCAATGTGATCTTTGTTTAGTATTAATATATCTGCAAGTTTTCCTGGGCTTATTGTGGATTTTATGGCATTTAACCCTTCTAACTTCGCCGGATTAACCGTAAAGCAATAAAGAGCTTCCAGGAACGTCATTCTTTGATCCTGGCTGCCAAGCATAGCTCCTGATAAAGTTGTCCGATTTACAGCTCCATGTATAGCTTTCCATGGATTTGGATCTATAACGGGAGCGTCAGATCCAAATGCTAGTATTGGGGATAGCGCATTCATTCCTTTTAATGGATACAAGTCGGTTATAGGTATTGATTGGCCTTCAGATAAATATAAATCTCCTCTAAAGTGAATGAAACCAGGCTGAGTGGATATTGCGCAAGGAGTTCTGGACATCAATCTCCTGATTTCTGAGGTGAATTCACTGCAGTGTTCTATTCGGTTGACGATTTTAAAGAACTGATATGCATTAGCAAATGCCGTAATAGCCATTTTAATAGCTTCTTTCTCAACCGCGTGTATAGCTGCAATAAAACCATGCTTGTTAATCAATATTATTAGATTATTCAATTCTGTTTGGTTAGGATGGAATTGTCCTGTAGTCTGCGTGAGCATAATCTTAAATGTGTTGAAATTTAAATTACTAAAGAGTTTCAATGATTCGCTTTGAACAAATTCATTAATAGTATCTTCTTCACCTTGGATCATTGTGCTTATTCGGCTAGTCAAAGAAGAATTTGCTAATTTATTCAGGGTATCTATTTTACTTATATTATTATTATGCCCAGCATCATGAACAGATGTGATTCCGTTAGACAACAAATAAGAATTTAAAGCCAAAAGGTTTTGTTGGAATAATGAGGAAGGGCTTATGGCTCGAATTGCATTAGACACCGAGCTGTTCAATTCATAGAATTTCCCTGTAAGTTCGTTGGAGTCATCTCGTTCTACAACTCCGCCGGGAGAGTGACTAATATCATCTACATTCAGCGAAACAAGTGCTTTAGAATTCAATATCATTGCGTGCCCAGTTTGGTTAGATATAGATATTGGATTATCCGGAAATATGCTATCTAGATACTGCGCTGTAAAATTAATATCATTAAAGAAAGTGTTATCTAACCCATACCCTTTCATCCATGCACTCACAGGTTTTTCGGCTATCGCGCTTTTTAATATTTTTGCGACTGTTTCCATGTCCCCTGGCTTGGCATGACTGAGATCCAATTGTGCCATTCTAGAAGCCTGCGCTAACAAATGTATATGGGAATCATTAATACCTGGTATAACTATAGCTCCCTTACAATCTACGGACGTACTTCCTGGAGAACATAATGTTTGCGGAGAATCAGTGATTCCAACGTATTTGATTTTGCTATCAGAAATAACAATAGTATTAGCTGAAGGTATTTGGTGGTCCAAGCTAATAACCCGGCAGTTATATAATATAAAATCATCTTTCAGAGACATATGACCAATATATGCTTTTATTTGAACTTACAGTGTAGCCGATTGGTGATGCTCATCTGCGTGATAAGAGCTTCTGACAAGAGGCCCGGAAGCTACGTGCTTAAATCCAAGATTAATCCCAATTTGTTTAAGATCTTCAAATTCAGAGGGAGTATAGTATTTTTGAGTAGGCAGGTGTTTTTGTGACGGCCTCAGGTACTGACCTATTGTGAGCAAGTCACAGTCTACACCACGTAAATCTTTCATAGTTTGTTCTAAATCTGCAACATTTTCTCCCATTCCAACTATTATGCCAGATTTAGTAATTACAGATGGGCTTATTTCTTTGCTTTTTAAAAATAGTTCTAGTGACAGATCATAATCTCCCTTGGCTCTAACTATAGGGAATATAGCTCTAGTAGACTCAATATTATGGTTTAATACATCGGGTGTTTGATCAAGAACTAATTTAAGAGCGTTCCATTTACCTTGGAAGTCTGGAATTAAAACTTCGACTTTACAATCAGGAGAAGTTTCTCTAATTCTTTTAATGCAATCTGCGAATATACTAGCACCACCGTCAGATAAGTCATCTCTGTTAACAGAAGTTATCACACAGTATTTTAATCCCATAGTTTTAACAGATTCTGCAACACGTATTGGTTCAAATATATCGAGTTCATTTGGTTTTCCTGTAGTGACTGCGCAATACCGGCAAGCTCTAGTACATATTTCTCCCAGGATCATAAATGTGGCAGTTCCTAACTCCCAGCACTCACCTATATTAGGGCAATGCGCCTCTTCACAAACTGTGTGAAGATTTTTATCACGCATTAAATTTTTTAATTCCATGTATTTGGGCCCACCTGGCATTTTAGCTTTGATCCAAGGTGGTAGTCTGTTGTCAGGAGTTCGCTTTTCAGTCATAGTAAGCCTTAATTAATAGTAAAAGGTGGCCTGTTGAGCCGAGCTTTCTCTACTGTTATGATTTTATCTATTTGTTCCACTGCTCCGCCTAAATTATCTTCTGAATTAATTATATAGTATTCAAAGTTATTTATCTGCTCTAGTTCTGTTTTAGCTACTTCTAAACGAAGATTCAATTGATTTTCAGACTCTGTCATTCGAGATGTTAGTCTGTGTTCGAGGTCAGACATGCTGCCTGGTATCATAAAGATTGAAATCGCACTAGGTATTATAGATTTGATTGTGGCTGCTCCTTGGACATCAACTTTTAATATAACGTCTTTGCCTTTGCTAATAGGTTCAGTTACTTGGTTTTTTGGAACTCCATACCATTTATCATAGACTTGGGCGTACTCAATAAATCCATTTTGATCCAATGTTTTTTGGAATTCTTCTGGAGAAACAAATACATAATCTTTACCATTGATTTCGTTAAATCGAATAGACCGAGTTGTCGTAGTAACAACAAAATGCCATTGGCGATCCATTTTTTTCAATTCATTTAGGGCAGCGTCTTTACCGACACCTGAGGGCCCCGTCAGAATAATGACTAGAGGTTGATTGTTTTTTTGCTGAATTAGATTAGATATTTCCATTCATTAATGTCTTTGTTTGATCCCAGAATGTTGGATATGAAATTGACGCAGCTTCGGCATTTGTTATAGTTGTGGTTCCAGAAGCTAATAGTCCTGCAATTGATGCAGACATTGCTAATCTGTGATCGTTATAGCTATCACATGTTGCACCGGATAAATTACCAGTTCCTTCTATAATCATACCATCAGCGGTAGCTTCAATTTTACCGCCTAAATTGGTTATCATTTCTACGGTCGTAGCGATTCTGTCAGATTCTTTGACTTTCAATTCTGCAGCGTCTTTTATGACTGTTGTTCCTTTTGCGTAGCATGCAGCTATTGCAATGATGGGGACTTCATCAATTAAGAGCGGAATTATGTCTCCATCCAATTCCACAGCGTTTAATTGACAACTTTTAACGTGTATATCTGCAACTGGTTCTCCTCCTTCAATTCTATTATTGAGAAGAGTTATAGAGCTTTCTGCGCCCATGGATTTTAGCGCTGTCAATATGCCAATTCTAGATGGATTTATTCCAACATTACGAATTAATAAGTCTGCATCAGGGTGACAAAGAGCGGCTATTATCCAAAATGCGGCAGAACTGATGTCACCAGGGACTGTAACGTCTATAGCTTCTAATTTCGTTGGTTCCAGTGTTAAATTCAACCCAGCGGATTTAACGTTGCATCCCATTGCGGATAGCATTAATTCTGTATGGTCTCGAGATACGGCCGGTTGCATCAGAGTTGTCTCAGTGCTCGCAGATAAGCCAGCTATTAACAAACATGATTTTACTTGAGCGCTTGCTACAGGCATGGAGTATTTAATACCGGTGAGATTTCCACCATATATGGCAAAGGGAGCTAAGGAATTGTTGTTACGACCGAGTATAGTAGCACCCATTTCAGTGAGAGGGTTAATTACTCTGCCCATTGGTCTAGTTACAAGAGAATCGTCGCCTGTTAAAACTGAGAATATATTTTGGCTGGCAAGAACTCCAGAAATGAGTCTCATGGACGTTCCGCTATTTCCGGCATCCAGAATACCTGAGCTTTCAGTGAATTGACCATGGTTTCCAGTTATCTTATATTCTCCTTGTGTTATTCCATCCTCGATTTGCACGCCGATATCTTGTAATATTTTTTTTGTTGACAGGACATCTTCTCCACTTGAGAGACCTTTAACAACAGCTGACCCACTTGATAAAGCATTTAAAATCAAAGATCTATGAGAAATTGATTTATCACCTGGTACATCCAATGTTCCCTTTAATGATCTGGGGGATGAAATAGTTTCTTGCACAGCGTTTCTACCTTTTTTCGTTTTGTTCGTCTCGTTCATTCCAGTGATTGAACATTCGTTTCCTTGCATCCATGAGTCGTTTCCCCATGAACATTTCTCCAATGCCATCTGAAAAACTAGGAATTTCCTTGTTATGGTCAAAATTTCTTGATTTAAGATTAGAAGCTCCGGCGATCCAGGCGCCTCTGGCATTTCCGGCTTCTGTAAAAAAGTTCAATAGAGGTTCTTCTAAGGGAATGTCGGAATCAGTTGTTTCTAACATTTTTTTGAAATCTTGTAGATCGGTAATAAAGGTATCTATCCAATAAGAAATATGAGAAGCATTGGAAACTGAAATATCTTTATGCATCATTGGATCTCCTGAAGCTAAACGAGTGATATCTCTATATCCTGAAGCGGCCAGATTTGACATGTCAAACCAATTTTCACTGTTAGAAGTACATTTCATTAAAATGCTTGAGAGCACAAATGGTAAATGGCTAACGGCAGCTACGTAGCTATCATGTTCATCTAAACTTATGAAATATGGAGTAGCATTAACTGCAGTTGCTAATTTACTGATTTGCTCTACGGATGTTTTTTTTGCATTTGGCCCGGGAATAATACAATACACTTTGTCAGTAAATAAATTTGCATCTGCTGACTCGGGTCCGTGTGTTTCTTTGCCAGCCATTGGGTGGCCACCGACATAATCTACGTAATCAGGAAGAATTTCTGATGCCCACTGGGATATGATTTTTTTACTACTCCCCACATCTGTAACAATACATCCTTCTGATAGTTCTGGAGCTATATTACGCATTGTTTCTTCCATTGCCATTACAGGTACAGCTAGCATAACTATATTGGCATTAAGTACAGAAGGTATTAAATGGCTTTCTATTTTGTCAAACGCGCCAGTTTTTTTGGCTTTCCCTCTGACTGATCTATTGTAATCTGTACCGACTATTTCTAGGTTGTTAATTTTTGCGGCTTTGAGTCCCAACGCTATGGAAGTACCTATCAGCCCGGTACCTATGATTGTTATTTTGGCCATAAAATCCTCTTTTACAATTAATGCTATTATAACAGCAATTTAGAACTCGAATCTTGCAAACTGAATTTCTTAGATTTTTAGAATTTGAACCACATTAATTTTTTAGAATTGCAGTATACTGTATAGATCTTAATTGAGTTATGGAGGTAGGATTTTGAAGTTATTAGTATTATCCGGAGGGCGACACCCTTATGAGGAGTCGACTCCTTTGTTGGAACATTTTTTGGTTAGAGCCGGGCATGAAGTCCTTGTAACAGAGGATGCTTCAGTTTTATGTGATAAGGAGAAAATGGTAAATTTTGATTCATTGGTTTTTAACACAAGGAGAGAAAACCTTCCAGATTTTGCGGAATTAGCCTTCAGCAAAGCTGAACAAGAATCTATAACAGAATATATAAGCAATGGCGGAGGATTTGTTTGTTTACATATATCAACTTGTGTAACTGATTCCTGGCCAGAATATCATGATATAACTGGAGGCGGTTGGATAACAGGCACAAGTTTTCACCCTCCGTATGGTAATTTCTCTGTTAATGTTAGTAATCCATCCCATGAAGCTGTGTTAGGCATTGAAGATTTTCATACAGATGATGAACTGTATATGGGACTTGCGATTAAAGAGGGCAACGACGTATTTATTACAGGGACTGCTGGCGAAGGAACATATCCTTGGGGACCTGACCGTAGTCCGACATTTATGCCTGCTGGTACATTTCCATTAGGTTGGACCAGATCGTTTGGCAAGGGAACAGTATTTGTATTGTTATTAGGACACGATGGCAAGAGTTTTGAGAGCCCTCAATTTCAACAAATGGTTCTTAATGGTTTAAATATAGTTAATAGTTAGGGTAAGAATTTAGCACTGTGTGAACACAGTTGTTTCTTATACAGTGCTAAAAATTATGAAAAAGCAACAGTTTCACATAGTGCTCGTAGAGCCTTTAATACCGTCTAATACTGGCAATTTGATCCGACTTGCAGCAAATATCGGAGCTATGTTGCATCTTATACATCCATTAGGGTTTAACTTGGAAGATAAAAACCTTCGTCGAGCTGGATTGGATTATACAGATTTAGCCGATTTACAAGAACATGGTAGTTTTCAAAGTTACATAGACTTATATCAAGAAAGGCGATTAATATTTTTTACCACACGAGGCCAAGTCCAATATAACCAAATTAACTATTCCTATAACGATTCTTTAATATTTGGTTCAGAAGATTCAGGCTTGGATCCTAAACTTATACTACAATTTCCAAATGGAACAACCAGTTTTATCCCGATGCAACCTCACAATAGGAGCATGAATTTATCTAATTCTGTTGCTGTTGTAGCATACGAAGCTTGGAAACAATTGGGGTTTGATGGTCAAGGATCTAGTTAACATAATAATCATAATCTATTTAAAATAGTAGCTCCAGAGGAAATACCTCTATTGCAATTTCTTATTGGAATGCGATTTAAAATTTGACTTAGAGCCGATTTCTGGGTTAGGGTGAATGTATTCTAGACATATTAGCTCTAGATCTTTGCGGAGAAATTTATCAGGAGGTAGAGATTATGAAAAACGCAAAATTTATTTTACTGACACTCGCGGTAAC